>Ga0206679_10000003_pt1 | contig 222056 bp, 207 predicted proteins | sample M110012015metaG_FD_155464 | JGI IMG/M metagenome (GOLD analysis project Ga0206679, IMG submission 155464) | Ammonia-oxidizing marine archaeal communities from Monterey Bay, California, United States - M1 100m 12015 | ecosystem: Environmental > Aquatic > Marine > Intertidal zone | place: USA...
ACCTGTTGCTTCTCAACGGCTTGTTGGCGGAACAATCCTTGTGCCATAGATCCCCTAAATGTATGTAAAATCACTGATTCAAATGTCTTAAATATTAAAAATGATAAAATATTGACATTTGATATATGGTGGGGGTGGTCTATAGTTCTGCTAGGCAATCGTCTAGTGGTAGTAATAAATTGAAGGAGTAATTGTTATGAAAGAATTGACGATGAGTGAAGTTGAAGAAGTTAGTGGTGGTCGCCGTCCAAATGGGCCCGTTAACGGTCACGCCGGTGGTGGCTTTAAAATTTCAAGACTAGCGGTAACTGTAGTCGCCGTTGCGACCGCGGTTGGCTCTCCACCTATTACCATTGGCCGAGCGATTGCAGGTGCTATAGCTGGTGTGACTGCTTGGAATTGGTAGGCACTCTCCGAAATCATCTGAGGGCTGGCACAATATTTGTATTCTTAAATTTGTATGCTAGCCCAACATATTAAAGGATCTCATATGGCTCGTTATTTTCGCGGAGTTCTAATTAATATCATGATAATGGCCTTGTCAATTGTTGTTATGAAAGCTTTATTAGGTGTATTTGACAATCCCTTCTATGTACTTATTAGTTTTGCGTCATACTTAGTTTTGGTTGTTATAGTTGACCGAGTTTTGGTCAAGCATTCGAGGGCATGCCCCGTTTCAAAAATAAAACCAGAACGATAGCTCCTGTTTATTGAGCCAATCCTTCAGTTTTGAAAGACAGAAGCGTCAAAGGGGTCAGACTCTACAAGCGTCAAAGGGGTCAGACTCTATAGATTGCCCCGTTGCAATGGGTTGAAATCAATCGAGTGTGACCCCTTAGATGCTTTAGATGGACCCCTTAGATCCAGACCCCTTAGATCCAAGACCGTGCCCTTGGTTGGAACGCGTGGTATGCTGATCCAGCAATAAACATAGCTCGTTTTAGGTGCTCGTCCGATGTTACAAAAGTTTGATTATATTATTGTTGGAGCGGGTACCGCTGGCGCTTTGCTAGCAAACCGTTTGAGTGCCGACAGTTCTAAAAAAGTGTTGTTGTTAGAAGCCGGAGGCAAAGACAATTATCACTGGCTTCACATTCCGGTTGGGTATTTGTACTGCATCGATAACCCGCGCACTGATTGGCAATATAGGACGGAGCCGGAAACCGGGTTAAACGGTAGAAGTCTATTGTACCCCCGTGGCAAAACATTGGGCGGCTGTTCGTCAATCAATGGTATGATTTACATGCGTGGCCAAGCCAGAGATTACGATCAATGGGCGCAGCTTACTGGTGATCCAGAGTGGTGCTGGGATGCTTGCCTTGAGGACTTTAAAGCTCACGAAGACCATTACCGGCTTGATCAAAACGCTGCGCCTATTAATAAGGACGTAAATTACATAGCCCGTTTTCATGGTTCGGGCGGCGAGTGGCGAGTAGAGCAGCAACGCTTAAGTTGGGAAGTTCTAGATGCCTATTCAAAGGCAGCGACTCAAACAGGTATACCGCCCACCGATGACTTTAATGGTGGCGATAACACAGGCACGGGTTACTTTGATGTTAATCAGCGCAAAGGTTGGCGCTGGAGCAGCTCAAAAGCGTTCTTGAGGCCTGTGAAGAAGCGCAAAAATCTGCACGTGTGGACCCATGCTCAAGTCACCAAACTTAACCTGACTAAAGCCGCTGATGGTCAAAAAAAGTGTACCTCTGTGAATGTCTGGTGTAATGGTCAAATGCATACCCTACAGGCCGATCTAGAAGTAATATTAAGTGCTGGTGCTATTGGCAGTCCGCAAATATTACAACTCTCTGGCATTGGTTCGCCAGAGCAGTTGGCCAAAGTAGGTATTAAAGTAGAGCATGCACTTGAAGGCGTTGGCCGCAATCTTCAGGATCATTTACAAATTCGCACCGTATATGGCGTTGAAGGCGTTAAAACCTTGAATATGATGGCTGCAACATGGTGGGGTAAAGCTGCAATAGCGCTCGAATACGCGATCAAACGCAGCGGGCCCATGAGTATGGCCCCATCGCAGTTAGGTATATTTACCAAAAGTGACCCAAGCCTCAAACATGCTAATATCGAATTTCATGTGCAGCCACTGAGCTTAGACGCTTTTGGCCAACCGCTGCATAATTTCCCAGCCATTACTGCCAGTGTTTGTAATCTCAATCCTACCAGCCGCGGGACTGTTTTTCTCAAGTCTGACGACCCGTTTCAAGCCCCCGCGATTGCGCCCCATTATTTGACTACCCTCGAGGATCAAAAAGTGGCTGCCGATAGTTTGCGAGTTGTGAGAAACATTGCCCAGCAAAAAGCACTTGCCCAGTATAGGCCCGCAGAAATTAAGCCTGGTATTGAATACCAAACCGATGATGAACTTGCCCAAGTTGCAGGTGACATCGGTTCGACCATATTCCATCCTGTAGGCACAACCAAAATGGGCCGCAAGGATGATATGCTTGCGGTTGTAGACAGTAAGCTAAGGGTGTTTGGCATTCAAGGTTTGCGCGTGGTCGATGCGGGCATTATGCCCACTATTACCAGTGGCAATACCAATAGCCCTACACTGATGATTGCAGAAAAGGCAGCGCGCTGGATAATGCAAGAGCACTAGGATTGTGTCTTAAGCTTAAAAAAAAACCGGCTCAATGTGGCCTTAATCGCCCCCGGCCTGCTATTATCCATGCACATATCTCATTCTTTATTAAGGCATACTTCCCATGGCAAAAACCATCATCGCAACCGACAAAGCGCCAGCCGCAATTGGCACTTATTCGCAAGCCGTTAAGGTCGACAATACCGTTTATATCTCTGGTCAAATTCCGCTTGTTCCAGAAACCATGCTGATGGTAAGTGATGACTTTGCGGCCCAAGCTACGCAAGTATTTGAGAATCTAAAGGCGGTAGCGGAAGCTAGCGGTGGCTCTTTAGCCGATGCTGTGAAGTTAAATATCTCCATGACTGATTTAGCCAACTTTCCGATCATTAACGAGATTATGGCCACGTATATTGACCAGCCTTATCCTGCCCGTGCTGCGGTTGGTGTTGCTGCGTTACCTAAAGGCGCGCAAGTAGAAATTGAAGCTATTTTGCACTTGGATTCGTGCTGCTAGGCACTTCCATTGAAAGCAAGCGCCCAGCGTGGTTACGGTCAACATAAAGTAAAGGACTTTAAAGAACTCGAATTAATGGTTCTGTTAAAGGCTTTGTGGCCGTACCTTATGATCCATAAGGTACGGGTGATTATTGCTATGGCCCTGTTAGTGGGCGCTAAAGGGGTGACCTTTGTTATCCCTTGGACCTTTAAACACCTAGTAGACGCCTTAGATGGTGGCAGTCCAGAGCAACTCTTAGTCATCCCCTTGGGGTTTGTATTGCTCTATGGTGGCTTGCGGTTTGGCGCTGTGTTTTTAGGTGAGCTGCGAGACGCGGTGTTTAGCCGAGTCACCGAAAGTGCTATGCGCAAAGTGGGGTTAGAAGTTTTTGCCCATTTGCATCAACTCGAACTCGACTTTCATCTAAGCCGCCAAACCGGTGGTATCTCGCGCGATATAGATCGCGGTACCAATGGCATCAATTTTATGATGCGTTTTATGGTGTTTAATATACTCCCCACCATTCTAGAATTGATTGGCGTGATGTTGATTTTGCTCTTCGCGTTTAACGCTTGGTTTTCTGCTGTGACTTTGGTGTGTGTGGTGGCCTATGTGGTATTTAGCATAAAAACCACCGAATGGCGTACACGCTTTGTGAAAGAAGCGAACCGCCTAGACAGTAAGTCCAGTACTCGCGCAGTTGATAGTTTATTGAACTACGAAACGGTGAAGTATTTTAATAACGAAGCCTTTGAAGCCCAGCAGTACGATGTCAACCTAAAAGCATGGGAGCAAGCCAGGGTCGATAATCGTTTGTCACTTGCGCTGCTTAACTCAGGCCAGGCTCTGATTATCGGTTTGGGAGTTACGGCGCTCATGTACCTTGCAGCCAAAGGCGTGGCCGAAGACACCATGACCATTGGTGATTTGGTAATGGTCAACATGTACCTGTTACAACTGTTTGTGCCGCTCAATGCCTTAGGCTTTATCTACCGAGAAATTCGTCGTGCATTGTCAGACGTAGAGAATATGTTTGGTTTGCTGAAACGGGCACCCACCATAAAAGATCAACTCAAGGCAGAACCTATAAAGGTCTCAAGCGCGGCGATTGAGTTTGCTCAGGTTGATTTTTCCTATCAAAGCCAGCGCCAGATACTAAAGCAACTGAGCTTTAAAGTTGCTCCAGGCGAAAAAGTCGCTATTGTGGGCCCCAGTGGTTCCGGTAAATCCACCATAGGGCGATTATTATTTCGTTTTTACGACGTCAACAGCGGCTCCATTACCATTGATCATCAAGATTTACGCCGTGTGCAACAGCTTAGTCTGCGTGAAGCCATTGGTGTGGTGCCACAAGATACGGTGCTGTTTAACGACACCATCTGGAATAACGTGGCTTATGGGTGCCCTGAAGCCAGCGATGAAACCATATGGAAAGCCATCGACATGGCCGCACTACGTACGTTTGTAGAATCGATTCCTGATGGTGTAGAAACGGTTGTTGGAGAGCGTGGTTTAAAAGTGTCCGGCGGTGAGAAACAACGTATTGCCATTGCCCGTGTATTGCTCAAAAATCCACCCATTTTATTGTTTGATGAAGCCACATCGGCACTTGATTCGGAGTCGGAACGCAGTATTCTTGAAGCCCTGGCAGAAATTTCACAAAACAAAACCACCTTAGTGATTGCTCACAGGCTCTCTACCATCATTGACGCGGACCGTATCTTGGTCATTGACGATGGCAAAATAGTAGAGCAAGGCAGTCATCAACAGCTACTCAACCAAAGCGACCACTACGCACGGTTGTGGAAAATGCAGCAGCAGTAAAGTCCCATTGAGTTTAGGTTTTGAAGAATCTAGTTAACCGTTCACAGGCGGTCTTTAATAACGTCAAGTCTGTGGCATAAGACAAACGAAAATGACCCGCCATACCAAAGGCGCTGCCGGGCACTAACGCCACACCAGTGTGGGTGAGGATGGCTTTAACCAAGGCCACATCGTCCTCATAACCTAGGCGCTCAATGGCTTGTTGGCAATTAGGAAAGGTGTAAAAGGTACCTTGGCTTGGTAACACGTCAATGCCTGGGATCGCGCTAAGCTGGGCAAGCACATAGTTATGTCTTTGTTGGTAAGCCATTAACATAGGCTGCAATAAGTTCTGCGGGCCGTTTAATGCCGCCTCTGCGGCCGCTTGGCTAATACTACTGGCACAAGAACTCGATTCCACCTGTACTTTGGTCATGGCGGCAATGATGTTCTCTGGACCCACCGCGTAACCAATACGCCAGCCGGTCATAGCATAGGCTTTAGATACGCCATTCACCAATACACATCGGTCCGCTAGATCTGGGCAAACGTTCAACAGGCCAGTGAGTGGCGATTTGGCCCAATAAATATGCTCATATATATCGTCACTCATCACAATTAACTGTGGGTGCTGCCGTATTACTTCGCCTAGGGCTTGCCAATCGTGTGCTTGATAAGCTTGCCCGTTGGGGTTGCTGGGGCTGTTGAGCATCAATAGCTTAGTGGCCGGTGTAATGGCTGCCTCAAGCTGCTCTGGGGTCATTTTTAACTGTTGTTCGCTGGGGCATTGCAAAATAACGGGCGTAGCACCAGCCATAGTGACCATTGCACTGTACGACACCCAGTAAGGCGCTGGGATGATGACTTCATCGCCAGCTTCTAACAAAGCTACGGTTAGGTTATAAATGCTTTGTTTGGCGCCATTACTCACTAACACTTGAGAGGGTTGGTAATGCAGCTGATTTTCACGGGCGTATTTAGTACAGATAGCATGCCGTAACGATGCGGTGCCACCCACTTGTGTATAGCGGGTTTGACCTGTTTGCATGGCATGAGCGGCAGCCGTGATAATGTGCTCTGGGGTGTCAAAATCAGGTTCGCCCATTGCTAAATTAATCACGTCTTTTCCGTCGGCCGTCATTTGCGCCGCAAGGTTGCTGATGCTGACGGTAGCCGAAGGCTGAAAAGATTGAATTCGCTGCGAAAGTGGCCACGTCACGGGTGGAACTCCGTTATACTATTGGGTTTGCTGGGTAGGGTATCACGCTGGGCCTTACATAATGAATCGAAATGAACAGAATAATGAATCGTCCGTTTGAATTAACCTCTAAATTTGAACCTGCAGGGGATCAACCCACTGCGATCAAAGAGTTGGTGGAAGGCATAGACGCTGGGCTAGCTGCCCAAACGTTGTTGGGCGTAACCGGCTCAGGGAAAACCTTCACCATCGCTCAGGTGATCAATAAGGTGCAGCGCCCCACCATTGTCATGGTGCATAACAAAACCTTGGCGGCGCAATTGTACGGCGAGTTTAAGGATTTTTTCCCTAACAATTCGGTGGAATACTTCGTTTCATACTATGACTATTATCAGCCAGAAGCCTATGTGCCGGCTTCCGACACATTTATCGACAAAGATTCATCAGTCAACGAACACATAGAACAAATGCGGTTGTCGGCCACCAAAGCATTGTTAGAACGCTCCGATACCATTATTGTAGCCACCGTTTCGGCCATTTATGGTTTGGGAGATCCGGAGTCTTACCACAAGATGGTGTTGCACCTTAACCGTGGTGACACCTGGGAACAACGTGATTTAGTGCGCCGTTTGGCGGAGTTACAATACAAACGTAATGACCTTGATTTTCATCGCGCCACTTATCGGGTGCGCGGTGATGTGATTGATATTTTCCCTGCAGAATCTGATGAAGAAGCTGTCCGTATAGAGTTGTTTGATGATGAAATTGAACAGCTCAGTTATTTTGATCCACTCACAGGACAAGTATTGCGCAAAGTGCCGCGCCTCACCGTGTACCCGAAAACGCACTATGTAACACCACGGGAAACCTTGTTGGCGGCCATTGATGAAATTGAAGTGGAGCTTAAAGATCGTCTCGAATATTTTCGTAACAACAATCAATTGGTCGAAGAACAGCGTTTAGATCAGCGCACCCGCTACGACATTGAAATGATTCGCGAGCTGGGTTTTTGTTCTGGTATAGAGAATTACTCTCATTATCTTTCCGGTCGTAAGCCGGGTGAACCGCCGCCAACCTTGTTTGATTATCTGCCCGCCGATGCCATGTTGGTAATGGACGAGTCCCACGTCACTGTGCCTCAATTGGGTGCTATGTATAAAGGCGACCGGTCGCGTAAAGAAACCTTAGTGCAATACGGTTTTCGTATGCCTACTGCACTTGACAATCGGCCTATGAAGTTTGAAGAGTGGGAGAGTATTGCACCCCAGAAGATCTTTGTTTCAGCCACGCCTAGTGTGTACGAACAAGAACAGGCCGATCGTGTGGTTGAGCAGGTAGTTAGACCCACAGGTTTGGTAGACCCGCAAATCGAAATTCGTCCAGCTACCTCTCAAGTAGATGACTTAATGTCGGAAATTAGTATACGGGCTGCCAAAAACGAGCGGGTGTTGGCCACGGTTTTAACTAAACGTATGGCCGAAGACCTTACCGACTACCTACATGAACATGGCGTGCGAGTGAGGTACCTCCATTCCGACATCGATACCGTAGAACGAGTGGAAATCATCCGTGACTTGCGTTTAGGTGAGTTTGACGCGTTAATTGGCATCAACTTACTCCGAGAAGGTTTAGACATGCCCGAAGTATCCCTTGTGGCCATCTTAGATGCCGACAAAGAAGGCTTTTTACGCTCAGAACGTTCGCTCATTCAAACCATAGGCCGTGCTGCCCGTAACTTAAATGGCCGCGCTATTTTGTATGCCGAACGTATAACTGGCTCGATGCAAAAGGCCATGGACGAAACTGAGCGACGACGGGTGAAACAAATAGAGCACAATACGCTTAATAATATTACGCCAAGGGGCGTTATTAAGTCGGTACAAGACATTATGGAAGGTGCTTATGCACCGGGTTCGGGTAAAAGCCGCGATGGTAAATCGAACAAAAAAGTGGCTGAAAAAAGGCTGGATTACACTACTGATAGCAACCAGTTAAACAGCAAACAACTCGCTAAACTCATCAACCAAACTGAAGATGCCATGTACGAAGCGTCGAAGAATTTGGAGTTTGAGCAAGCCGGCCGATACCGAGACCAATTGCACCAACTTAAGGGCCAGTTGATGAGCCGCTAAAAAGCGCAAAACGTGGAAAAACAGCTTGAAATCAAGGCATAAAATCCGTATTATTCGCGCTCTAGACTTTCTAGGACTATAGCTCAGTTGGTTAGAGCGCATCGTTGACATCGATGAGGTCGGCGATTCGAATTCGCCTAGTCCTACCAAATTCAAATGCCTCGCTTTTTTAGCGGGGCATTTTTGTTTGTAGATAAGCTATTCGAAGCGCCCGATTCGAGCTGCAGCGGCGCAGCCCGCGTAGACAACGTGCGAGCGTAGCCAGTGAGGCCCGAAGGGTGAGCCAGCTGGCTGGCGAATAATTCGCCTAGTCCTAAAAAATTTTGTAATAAAAACAGCTGGTTACGGTTAATTGCTGGAGGCTGTTTTTGTTTGTGATATGGTGTGGTAGCACATGAATGGCTACATGGACTTTTTACTCGTAAAGCCAATCGGCATACAATAGGTTGTGTCCATGTGGCACACGGCGTTTTTTAAGATAGTTGGCACTCTTTTCTCAATATTTATGCTGCGTTCTTTACTGCTTCTATTGTAGGCTTTTGTGGGCTTAGCTCCACGGCCTCAATATGATCCCAGTTTCTCGTCTCTCCAGACCAGCGGTTTGGGTTTACCGCTTTAGCTGCCGGGTCTATTTTTGTTCGAGCACCAAACTAATGGCGTCTAATTTAAATTCTTTCGGGTAGTTCTTTCTTGTGGTCATTTAATTTGCTCCAGTTTTGAGTATTATCTCTTAACTAGGCTGTTCTAATCTACGGCGCCTGTCTCGTCACCCCAGTATATCGGGTTAACGAATGCGACCATATTTTAATGGCTCATAGGCTAGTTTTTTTTGATTAACGTGAAGTGCCTTACCTGCACTTATAACAACGATCCGAGATTTATCCATATCCATAGCAATTGTTTGGCCATTAGCTCCAGTCATCACCAAAACATTGCGCCCACTCAGGCCTGCTGCATCACTCCAAAATTGACCCGCATACTTATTAGAGACGCTACTGAAATCGGCTTCACCCCATCTGCGATCCTTCTTGGGCCATGTATCAACACGGCGGTTACCTGTTTTAGCTGTTATTCGTCGGTCATAAATACTTTTTAGGTACGCACCTTCACAAGTATCATGCTGCCAATCATCCACCATCGCCTTTGCAATACGCAGGTAATCATACCGTGTGGCACTGACTCCATAACGGCCAACACCCTGCTTTATTCGGTCTTGTGTTGATGCAAAATCTGGTCGACCCTCGAGTGGATTCATTTCTAAATAAATTGGGTGTTTTATTCTAACTTTATTTTGATAAAAGTTAGTAATAAAACTGTCAAAGTCTGGACCTACACGATGCATCATGTAGTTAAATAAAACGTCAGCTGTTAAGTTGCTGTAAGAAAATCTAGGCGCGCTAATTGGCTTTGTGTTAGCTAGTTCTAGTGGGTTTTTTGCAAATGAGCTTAGACCACCTGCAGCTTCACTACCATGAATATTCCGTCCCGTTTTAATAAATTTTCCTGCCCAAATCTTAATGACATTCGTATCCCCAGCATTCATATTTAAAAGTTTAATCAAAGGTTGGCCATAATAAAGTGTATTTTCCATTAAGGGCCAATCTGATATTGGTGCGTCTATAGATTCGATGTAGCCTTCGCAAATGGCGTGACCAATGACATAGGACGTTATACTTTTACCCATTGAATGAGATGAAAAGTAAGAACTATTATCCAATACCATTGAAAAGCGACCATCAGGGGGCATTGCATCATAAATTACTAAGCCATCGTCATAATACAGATAGCTAAACGCCGTTTTAGTCGCCATTTCACGGTCAATTACTTTATGCTGTTCAACTTTTTTAACGAATTTGACTGGGTTGTTAGATGGATCTATTTTGTATGCTTCTGATTGCAAACGCAGTGTGTCGTTTTTCTTATAATAATAAGAAATGGTTGCATCGTTTGGTTGCGATGCAATGTTGTCGGGTATTTCAAACGCCTGATCAAAGAAAGTTATTGCATCAGATTTTAGTTTGGTAGGTTTTACATTAATTTCATTGACAACAATATCATCTAGACAGACTTCTGAATGAGGTGCGACGGCAATCATTGCAAAGCCGTTTTTTGCTCTACTATCCGTAGCGCTAGCAACAATTTTTCCATCAACGAGATAGTTGATATTGTTACCTGAGGCAATCAATTGAATTTCCGACCATTCATCTACTTTAACCGATGCAATACCGCTAGCTATGCTCTCATAGAACCTGTCGGCGGACTTAGCAAATTCTATGTTGGTCCGTCCAGAAAAACTATAAATACTTGCCCTGTAATCACCATTATTTGTTTTTCTAATATGCGTTTCTAACTGACCTTCTTTACCGGCAGTAAATTTCATTTTGTATGAAATGGAGTAATCATACCCGTCTTTACTTCCAAGGTTGAAGTCAGACCAATCATTTGTTGATTCGTTGCAATAGATAGAATTGCCATCTTTATCCTGTTTTATGTGCCACTTGTTCTTTGTATTATCATCTACTTGGATGTCACGCTGATTTCCATTTTCGAAGTCTTGACTAAACATTGCAGAGCTATTGTTGGCTGTAGTTGAGCTTTGTGGTTTGGCAACCCCACTTCCACAACTTAGCCCTCTATTTTTAGCTTCTTGAAGATACTGAGGGGCACCCTGTTGGCTAGAGGCTAGCCTACACACAGTCTTATCAGACCAACCTGATAGGTCTTGAGACAGCGCGTGAGTTGCCATTACGGATGCAATTAGTGCGCAGACGATACGAAAATAGAAATTCATATTAACCATTCTTGTTCAATTAGGCTCTGCAATAAATCCTGTTTCCACAATAATGTTTTGGTTGTAGGAATGATATTGCCATTTGACTTTGTTCCGTAAGAATACATGAATTATCCGGGTTTTGCCCCGACTGTGCGTTTTCTTAGCAGGGCATTTTTTATTTCTGAAACTCTAAAATCCCGCAAGATTGCAACCTCTATGATGGTCTATTAAACTGAAGTGGTCACCATGGATAGAACAACAGGGCCTAAGTTATGAATAACAAACCTATTTCTGGGCACGTGCTACCGCGGTTTGCAGGCATTGCTACGTTTATGAGGTTACCTTATGTGGCCTTGCCCGACGTCAATGACATTGATATTGGCATCATTGGGGTACCCTGGGATGGCGGCACCACCAATAGAGCTGGTGCAAGGCACGGGCCTAGGCAGATGCGCGACCTATCGACGATGACACGCAACGTGCATCACGTGCATGGTATTGCGCCTTATGAGCTGGCTAACTGTGCTGACTTAGGGGACACGCCGGTGAACCCTGTAGATTTGATGGATTCCATCGACCGCATTCAACGGTTTTATGACCAAGTGTGTGACCAAGGCATTATGCCGCTTACAGCGGGTGGTGATCATTTGTTATCGTTGCCTATATTACGGGCGTTGGCCAAAGTTCACGCAGAGCCTCTTGGAATGATTCATTTTGATGCTCACACAGACACCATGGATCGCTATTTTGGCGACTTTGAATACACCCATGGCACGCCCTTTAGACGGGCCATAGAAGAAGGTGCATTAGACCCTAAACGCACGGTACAAATTGGCATACGTGGCGCCCTTTATACAGCGCAAGATAAAGATTGGGGTTTAGAGCAAGGGATCCGAGTCATCGAGATTGAGGAATACATGGACCTTGGACCAGACAAGGTGATGCAAGAAGCACGGCGCATTGTGGGTGATGGCAAAACCTACGTGAGTTTTGATGTTGATGCCCTAGATCCAGTTTATGCCCCCGGTACTGGAACACCTGAAATTGGCGGTATTAGCACCCACGATGCACAAGCCATGTTACGGGATCTACGTGGTTTAAACCTTGTTGGGGCTGATGTGGTGGAAGTGGCGCCACCTTTTGACCCCAGTGGTAATACGGCGTTGGTGGGCGTGACCATGATGTGGGAAATGCTGTGTTTGATGGCCGAAGTAATAAGCAAGCGGCAGGGTAGCTAAGTCTGTTACATACGTTAACCTATTTCTGGAGCTCATATTGTACCTTTCTCACATCAATACGTATCCGATCAAATCGACGCACCCCATTGCCTTGAATTCCAGTTATTTGTTCAATACCGGTGTTGCCTACGATCGGCACTGGATGCTGGTGGGCGTAGATAATGCCATGCTTACCTCACGTAAGTACCCAAAATTGTTGCACATTACTAGCCGTATAGATGCAGGCAGTTTAGTGGTTGAAATGCCGTATGGTGATTTTTTACTGCCGTTACAACCGCAACCTCAACAAGAGTTATTGGTTCAGCACTGGGGCGATGAGCCACTCACTGCTTGGTCCCAAAATCCGGCCTTGGACGCAGCCTTAAGTGCATACTTGGAAATGCCTTGTCGGCTTGTCTATAACGCAAGTGTAGGTCTGGGTTCTGGTGCGCAAACGGCGGCCTCATTTGCCGATGCTCAGCCATTATTGCTTACTACCAGTGCCTCGTTAGCAGCTTTGAATCAGCGTTTGGAAAGCCCTATTGGAATGGATCGTTTTCGTACAAATTTAGTGGTTAACAACACGGTTGCAGACATTGAAGATGCGTGGCAAAAAATTCGTATAGGGGCGTGTGAATTGGAAGTGGCATACCCCTGTGAACGTTGCGTGTTAACCACTATCGATCCTGTCACTTTGCAGCGACACCCTCAACAAGAACCGCTGCGCACCTTGGCTCAGTATCGCCGCTTGGAAGGCGCAAGCGTGGGATTTGGGATTAATTTGACAGTGATCAAGGGTGGCATGATTAGTCTCAATGATAGTGTTGAAATACTGGTCTAATGTTAAAACTCAACAACACAGGGCTATGCTTTGACGGCAAATAACACAAGGTACGACTATATCATTGTCGGTGCAGGATCCGCAGGGTGTGTAGTGGCAAATCGACTCAGTGCCGATGCATCGGTGAGTGTATGTTTAATCGAGGCCGGAGGCACAGGCAAGAGCCCTTTAGTGAGTATTCCTGCGGGTATTTTTGGTCTGTACGGTAATAAGACTTACGACTACAGCTTTGTAAGTGTGCCCCAAAAACACCTTAATAATCGTAGAATGAACGTTAACCGTGGCAAGGCATTAGGCGGTTCTAGTGCCATTAATAGCATGGTGTACATTCGCGGTAATCGCAAAGATTATGACGGCTGGGCGGCGTTAGGATGTGCCGGTTGGTCCTATGATGAGGTGTTGCCTATATTTAAACGTATGGAGGCCAACCAAGTCGGCCAAAGTGCCGAGTATCACGGTTTTGATGGTGAGCTACAGGTATCTAAGCAGCAGGACCCTAACCCAGTGGCTAAGCTTTTTGTAGCTGCGGGCACCGCCGCTGGATTGCCGGAAAATACAGATTTCAATGGGCCGTCGCAACTCGGTTTGGGTATCTATAACGTCAAACAGAATCGCGGCGAGCGAGTGAGTAGTTATACCGCCTTTGTTAAGCCTATTCTGACGCGCAAAAATTTGACTATTATGACCCACACACAAGTGAGTTCGTTACATATTGACGGCGAGCGAGTGACTGGTTTAGACATCGAACGGCAGGATTCTCACCAGCAATTGATGTGTAATAAAGAAGTTATATTGTGTGGTGGCACTATTCTTTCGCCACGAATTTTGTTGGCCTCAGGTATTGGTGACCAGGATGAACTTGAAACCCTAGGTATAACATGCCAGCAGCATGTGCCTGGCGTGGGCAAAAATTTGCAAGACCATGTTGATAGCATGGTTACTGTGCGTTCGGCTAAACCCGACACCATGGGGCTGTCTTTAAAAACCCTATTGCCCCATGTGTTGCCGGCACCCTTTAAGTATTTTTTGGCCAAAAAAGGTTGGTGGACCACCAACTATGTAGAGGCAGGTGGGTTTGCTAAAACTGCCATGGCGTTATCTGCTGACCAAAGCAGCCTTGATGCGGAGCCGGATGTACAGTTTCATTTTACCCCTTTGTACCGTAGTCACCGAGGCAAAAAGTTCGAATGGGGGCATGGCTATTCGGTATTCTCTTGTGTGTTGCGGCCCCGTAGCACTGGCACGGTGACTTTGGCCAATGATGGCAGCCGCTGCAAGGTGCGGATTGATTTCAATTTTTTGGCTGACCAACAAGATCAAAATGTATTGGTAGAAGCAGTAAAGAAAGCCCGCGAAATACTTGCATCTCCAAAATTTGATCACTTAAGAGGCGAAGAAATGGCGCCAGGCAACGCGGTTCAAACGGATACACAAATTCTTGATTATCTACGTCAAACGGCCACCACGGTATACCATCCCGTAGGCACTTGTAAGATGGGCATTGACGATATGGCCGTGGTAGATCCAGCCACTCTCAAAGTGAAAGGAATGGCTAACTTACGCGTGATGGATGCCTCGGTAATGCCGCGTATCACCAGTGGCAATACGTCTGCACCTACTATGATGATTGCAGCAAAGGGTGCGGATATGATGCTTTCGGGCGGTTAGCTCAGTGCAGAGCCAAGGCCGAGCACTTCACCCGATCTAATCACATCGTCGGCGTATGCCTTGCGGCCGAACACAGCGTGTACTTTAGGGGCGAAAAACGCCAATGGTTGGTTTTTGTAGTTGGGGTCAAAGCAATTTTGATCCCAACGTTCACAAAAATCGACTGCCGTTGGGTAACAGGGGTGATGGCTATATTGGTCGCGCTCGTTAGGATTCCAACCGTGTAAGTGGTGGGCGTAATAAATCATTTGAAAGGCGCCGTGGTGTTCGATCACCCAGGTGACTTCTTCGCGCACAAATGGCCGGATGATTTCTGCCGCCATACGGTCATGGTTTTGAGGCGCAAGGCCGTCGCCTATGTCGTGTAGTAAGGCGGCCACAATCCAATCATCGTCTGCGCCGTCCTGCCATGCGCGCGTAGCCGATTGCAGGGCGTGACCTAAACGACTGATAGGGTACCCATCTAGGCTGTCTTGGCCTTGACGTTCCAACTCGTTAAGTAATCGTTGCGCCGTCTTAGCATGAAACGGGTGCTCAAGTTCTTGTAGCATTGCGTAGTCTGCGTGGGTGCCGTGTTTCATTTGTGTGAAGCTGACTGTAGTCATAGTGCTTGCCGCCTGATTATTGTGATGTATTACCTTGGATGGCTTTAAGATTGGCATCCAAGTCTTGTTGGTAATGCCAAGCGTCTAGGTCAAAGGCGGTTTGTGCAGGCCGGTCTTGATGGAAGTGGTGATATTGATCCACCCCACGCACCAGCATGGCGGAATCATAGTCCTGCTTTATTTGCCGTACTTCGGGGCGTATGTATTGGATGTTTAAACCGATACGCCGGTCATCACTGGTGTTGGGTTTGGATGAATGTAAGGTCCAGCCATGGTGCAACGAGGCTTGGCCTGCGGCTAGCGAGGTCACTACAGCGTTGGTAGTGTCTAAATTGGTCACCGTTTGGCCGCTTAACAGCACGTTATTTTTGTCTTGGGTTGTGTGGTGTTGTTGCTGGCCGCTGGTGTGGCTGCCGGGAATCATATGCATACAACCACTGGCTTCGCTGGCGTCAGATAAAGCTAACCAGACACTGACTTGGGCGTCGGAATCTAAACCCCAATAAGTCAGGTCTTGATGCCAGCTTACGTGGCTTTCACTGTGGGCTTCTTTGATGATGTAGGCCACGCTATACAGCAGTATGTCGGGGCCGAGAAGCTGTTCGATTATATCTAATAAATTAGGTAGGGTTGCTAACTGATAGGGTGATTGCATTACCGTGTGCACTTTATGTTGGTAGTGCATAGGCCCGCGCTGCGCTTCAACCTGTTCTAGGTTAGCGCGGTGCAATAGCGCTTCTTCAGGACTAATAATGGGCACACCGGTCAGAAACCCTTGCTCGTCATACAGCGACTTTAAACAACTCACCATAACCATGCTCCTCTGCAGTTATGGCTGCAATAGTGCCAGCATCTTGGTTGCTTGGCAAGGCCTTTCTAAGTGCCTGTGCGTAAGGCTTCTGCGGGATCTAGTTTGGCCGCATTGCGGGCCGGAATATAAGCCGCTAATAAACACATAATAAGGATCAGTGCGCTGCTCAAAGCAACGCTCACTAGGTCTAACGATGCGGGAATAGACCCTGCCACGGTAAACATTGTTTGTGGGCCTCGACCAGTAAAGGTAAGCTCCTGGATGACCGTAATGGCTATTTGAGCCACCACTAAACCAGCGCTGGTGCCTAAAATCGCAAGCATCCCTGCTTCGTAGATAAACAGGCGAAATACATTGTTGGCTTGAGCACCCATGGCGCGCATGTTGCCGATTTCTGCAATACGTTCTAACAAGACCATACGGTAACTATTGGAAATGCCCACAAGGGTGATCAATAGCATAATCACAAATATGGCTTTAGCGATCCAGTCCAATGTATTCACAAGGCTCATGACCTGTTGAGTCACATCGTCTAAATTGGTGACTTCAAACTGTGTGCCCTGCCAAGGGTTGTCGACATAGGTACTGCCGGTGCCACCCATGCGGCGCATTCCAGAAAATAGTCCCGACTCTTCTACCTCTGGTTTGGCTTTATTTAATGTGGCGAGTTGGCGCTTTAAGGTGTCGGTAACTTGCTGCATTTGGTTCATGTCGGACAATACCAAATTTATTTTTTGGAATTCGTTGGTCTCGATGTTGATGAGTTGATTAACAGAACTAAGGCTGGCATAAGCGTTGCTGCGTCCAAAGCTGCCTTGGTCTACAATAATGGCCACCAACTGCCATTGTAAGAGATTTTGCTGGCCGCTGGTGGTATTGGCTTTAACTAACACAGTGTCACCTATGTTGGCGCCTAGGGCGCGCGCCTGTTTAACGGGCAGTGCGATGGTATTGCTTTGTCGTAACTGACTAAAGTTGCCTCGCCGCACCTCAATACGTTTGGCAAGTTTAGTTTCATTGTTAAGGTCTATACCTTGAATACTGATTGAGTCCGACTGGCTGCCAAAAATCACTTGCCCGCGCACGTTTGATCGATATTTTACTTCGACTAAATCAAAACCAGAGTCTGCAATCAGTTGTTGAATAAACTCAGGTTCGTTGATTCGGTTGCTCGTGTAATAGCGAGGAGATACGACCTCACCAGAAATATACACATGGCCTCCTAATGCGGCGCTAAAATTTGTTTTTACTGCCGTACCCATCGCTAACGTGAGACTGTTCAGCAAGGTGATAGCGAGCATGCCAAAAGCAATTGCGCTAGCTAATAAAATGCTACGCTTTTTTTGTCTAAAGACGTTACGAAAAGCTAATCTTAACCATGTCATGTTAGGTTTCCTAAACTTATTGTGTATAGGCATTAAAAGGCGAGATCAGCCTTCCATTGCCACCACAGGGTTCACTTTTAAGGCTATGGTCAGGGGGTAGTAACTAGCAATTAATGCGGCTAACACCATCATCAATACAGCGTTGAAGGTTTCTTGTATTGCAAGTGTTGGGTGTAACGCTTGCCCGCCCAATAACAACGCAAAAAAATCGCCCGGTGGATTAAGCCCCAGCCAGTGTAATAAACCAATAGTCAGCGCCCCGATGATAACGCCAACAACGCTCGCTGAAACCGATAAGACTAGGGTTTCTAAAATAATTAGTCGGCGCACAAGGGATTTCTGCGCGCCTATAGCTCGCATGGTGCCAATTTCGGTGAGTCGCTCAGTGACGGAAATAACGAGGGTGTTCATAATGATGATTATGGCAATGACACCAATCAAGACCATGGCTCCATTAAGTATCCAGCCGATACTGCTGGCCATGGCGGCAACGAAGCCTGCGGCTTGTTGCCAATCGCCCACCTTCCACAGTAGGCCGTTTTCTTGGATCCATGTTTGCAATAAAGTTTGAGCTTGCAGCGTATCCTCGCCCTTTGACAGTTGTACCGCTATAAAGTGGAACTCATGTGGCGCGTTTTGCGTTTGGCTACGATGTCTAGCCAAGCTGGAACTCAGTTCTGCTTCGAGTTGATTGGCGTCGATCACTAGGTCAGTGGACGCAACAAATAATTGATTAGCAAACAGACTATCGTCACTCACATTAGTAATTAAGGCTTCATCGGCAGCGGTTAATTGACTTGCTGAGTCAGTGTCAGTGGTTAAGCTAAACAGAGCTTGGCTACTGGATAAGTTAACCAAACTCATGATGTTGAGTTGCGGGGCAGCGTTGCTGTGAAAAGAAAATATGCCCGACACAACAAGGCTGCGTATTTTAGTGCCGGCATCACCACTCACCGAGACCTGAATTTCATCGCCCACTTTTAATGTTTGCCCCGAACTTTGTTGGTAGGCGTCGGCCACTTGGCGATTAATAGCAATGCCTTGTTCATCATTAGCCCAAAAATTGCCCGTGTGCCAGGTGAGGTACTGACTAAAGCCGAGCTGTTGCCATGCATCAGGGTCTACCCCCCAAAATAGACTCACGGTTTGCGCGCCTAGGCCGTTTTCAATGCGGCCCATGCCCACGGTTTGAGGGGAAATCTGATCGATGTAAGGCAGCGCCAATAGGTCGTCTCTATTGATTGTATAGTCTGGCAATACGGTTTTTTTACCACTGCCAAAGCTACGAAAAATGTTGGTATTGTCTTGTTCATCTGCGTTGCTTTCAGCGCCTTGAGGGCCTGAACGATTGGCGTCCGCAGTCTGCTTTTTCCGGTTTATAGATGGCTTTTTAGTTTGCAGTTCGATCGCTTTTTTGTCTGGATAAATAAATAAATCGCCGCTATATTCGTGAGTAAAGCTGGCTTCCATCTTGTTATCTAGCGACACCATAATGGAGTTGCCTACCACCAGTAAGGCCACACCAAGAGCCATTAATGCACCCACAATCAAACTCTTTGATCGGTGTTGGAGTAAGTTTCGTACGGCCAGTTTTGCTAACATACTCATGTCCTCAAAGGGTACAGGTTCTGTAGTCTGCGTCCACCTGGCCATCGATGATTTTCACCACGTGGTCGGCCACATCGAGCACTTGTGGGTCATGGCTGGAAAATACAAAGGTGGTGCCTAAGCTTTGGTTCATGTCACGCATCAGTGTAATAATTTGATCGCCGGTTTTAGAATCTAAGTTGGCTGTGGGTTCATCGGCCAATACAAGTACAGGTTTAGTGGCTAAGGCGCGAGCAATGGCAACCCGTTGCCGTTGACCACCGGATAATTCTGCAGGTTTGCGAGTGGCGTAGTCTCCTAAACCTACTTCTTGCAATAGGTGTTGTACCCACTGGCGTTTTTCTTGGGCAGACCAACTGGCGTATGGGTCGTTTTTTCCAGCACCCAATAATAGAGGGAACTCCACATTTTCGTACACGCTGAGTACCGGGATGAGGTTAAAGTTTTGGAATATGAAGCCTAATTTCTGGTGACGTAAATGAGTGATTTGCTGATCATTAAGGCTAGAAGTGGCAACCCCGTCAATGATGACGTCACCTTGGGATGGCGTGTCGATACAACCAATCATATTGAGTATGGTTGACTTTCCCGAACCGGATGGGCCACTGATGGTAACAAAATCACCTTCATCAACCTGCAGGCTAATACCGCGTAACGCATGTACTTCGGTTTTACCTAACGGGTAGGTTTTGTGGACCTGTTGAAAATCGATAAACGACATGGAAAACTCCAAAGGTGATTAGTCAGTGTTGAGTATGCCAAATGAGTCACTGTTTAGTTAAGGGTAGATCCAGTAAATTTTTGGTAAATACTGTCAGAAATGTGTAAAAAGGCCCTGTTGTTGATGTGGCATGGGTTATATTGGGCGTATTGGTTTTGATCTAACAGGATTTTATATGACCCTAAAAATGCAATTTAACACTGTTTTAGTGCTGCTTGTGGCTTTGTCTGCACCGCTGGCTATGGCTGAAAACACCATCCTCCAAAATATAGATGACAACACTAATCGCAAAGATGTAGATGTATCCATGGTGGCGACCATGATTAAAGAAGATGTCGACGAAGGGTCTGACAAACGGGTGGTGCGTATGTTTAGGCGTGACCGTGCTGATACTTTTTTAATGTTGTTCCAACAACCAAGTTATAAAACCGGTCAAGGTTACCTGCGTATCGAAGACGTGTTGTGGTTTTATGATCCTGAAAGTCGCAAGTTTTCCCATCAGTCCATGAAAGATCGCTTTGACGGCTCTAGTGCCCGTAATTCAGATTTCAAACGATCCAGCCTCGATAATGATTACACTGTGGTGACACAAGTTGAAAGCCAACTTGGCCAATATCCAGTGTATGTACTCACCCTAGAAGCAAAACATGAAGAGGTCACCTTTCCTAAAAAGGTCTTGTACGTATTAAAACAACCCAACCTTATTCTAAAAACACAGGAATATAGCCTTAGTGATCAGTTGATGCGCAGTGTGTATTTTCCATCTTTCACTAAATCAGGCGATATTTATGTTGCCACCAAACGTATTTTTGTAGACGAAGTGATTATTGGCAATAAAACCACGTTTATATATGATCAAGTGAGCACAGCACTCTTATCCGATTCAACCTTCACTAAAGCTTATGTCGAACGAGTTAACCTTTAGCCCCTATAACGCAAAGGAGAATAGTCATGAAAACAGCAGTTTCAATGGTGGTGCTTATCGGCTTAACAACGGCTACAACAGTGCATGCTGGAGACGAACTGTTTGACGATGCCAGCCTTTTTGGTGGCGATGGGTTGATTGAGCAGTCAACCATTGATCAAGTGGACCTTGCGCAGGACTTTCTCACCGCAGGCGAACCCGTGACCGTTACCGGAAGTTTTGCGGTAACAGCTAAACATAGCATGGTTAATGCCGCATCACGCGCGACCCAAACTAAAACTAAGGTCACAGCGGGCGGCGTAATAAGCATAGATGTTCGACCTCAGCCTGCGTATCGACTACTGCTTAAGACAGACTATGATGTTAATGAAGACAAAGCCAGCATAGGCCTAAGAGAAGGTTTTGTTGATGCCAGTTTTTTAGACCAAGTATACACCCGTACAGGCCGTCAAACACTTCATTGGGGCGCTGGCGTTTATTACAGCCCTGCAGATTTAATTAGCTCTGACCGAGTAGACTCCAGAGCCCCTGAAGCTGATCGAAAAGGAACCGATGCGGTTAAACTACATTGGCCTCAAGCAACAAATAATTACTATGTTTACCTTATTGATGATCAAAAGGGCCACTATGATGTGGCTCTAAAGGGTGAGTGGTTATTGGATTCTGCAGAAGTCAGTGTTGGGCTGGTGGCTAAAAACGATGGCCAAAACAGTATCGCTCTGACCATTGCTCAACCTGAACCGTGGGGTAAATGGTATGGAGAATATGTGCTGCATCATGGTGTGCTCAGTGACGCCCTTGATGCGAGTGCTGATGCCAGTGACCGTAGCCAAAACTTGTTACAGCAAGCAACCCTAGGTGGAAGTTACACCTTATCCGACGCCGAAGATTACAAAATTAGTGTCAGTGGCCAGTGGTACTACAATGGCTTGGGCTACAGCCAAGCCCATTGGCAAAATAATACTAGCCAATGGTTAGTGTTGGTGGCTGCAGGTACAGTAGAGACTTACCTTGCTGGCCAAATGTATATAGCGTCCAGCTTACGCTGGAGTGACATGTACCAAACGGGTATTACCACCTCTTTAACACATTTGTATAGCGCAACCGATAGTTCGTATAGTGACAGCCTAGGTGTCAGTTACAAATTTGCAGATGAGTTAAGGCTGTCATTTAAGCTTGGCAATACAGTATCGGATAAACTTGGTCAGTACAGCCCATCTGGGCCACAAACCAGCTACAGTTTGACCCTGAGTATACTCAATTACCAGTTTTAGTGTGATTGCTCAGCAGTGGCTTGGTGCCCCCTAGAAATCGTACTTACATCGTGCCATAGATTTGGCAGATCAACAGCCGCCAAATGAACTAACCATTTAGGCTTTACTCAGGTAGACTAGGCATCCGTTTTATTAGGGTACTATTTTCCATGGCCAATTTGCATCAAGAGGTTCTTCGAGAACTCGGTATATTACAATTAGAACTGCAGACATTAGGGCTGTGGAGTGATATAGCGCCGTCAGAGGATGCGCTATTGAGTACCGAGCCATTCTGTTGCGATTTGATGGGTTTTGGGGAGTGGCTGCAATGGATTTTTATACCACGGCTAAGTTATTTGGCAGAACGTGAAGGTGAGATGCCTGCTAAGAGCGGCATCTATCCAATGGCCGAAGAAGCCTTTAGAGACCTAGACGGTACCACTAAAGGCTTAATGGGTAGCATTAGCCGCATGGACGGCTTGTTAACCCGATAGGCTAACCTATGCGGAGTAACGTTGGCCTATCCAACCACCAATGATCAAGGCGGGCAAAAATACCACAGCTTCAGCGGGGTTGATCATGGCGTTGAGTATGCCAGGGCCTGGACAGTAACCGCTTAAACCCCAGCCTAAGCCAAATAGGCTGGCGCCTAAAACCAACCGACCATCAATGCTGGTTTTTACAGCCATGTAAAAACGTTCGGCAAAAATCGGTGTTTTGCGCTTAAGAATAAAGCGAGAGGTCACCAGTGTTACGGCCACCGCACCACCCATAACAAAAGCGAGACTAGAGTCCCAATTACCAAACAGGTCTAGAAAGTCCTGTACTTTGGTGGGGTTAACCATTTCGGAAATAACCAATCCTGCACCAAAGATTAGGCCAGAGATTAAAGCGATAATTATACGTTGCATGATTTTAATTCCTAGCCGATAAACTGGCGTAAAATGGTAACAGTGATGATGCCGCTGGCCATAAAGGTGACGGTGGCAACAACGGAACGGCCAGCCATGAGCCCAACGCCGCAAACACCGTGGCCGCTGGTGCAGCCGTTGCCGATCCGAGTGCCAATACCTACGGCTAAACCTGAAGCAATGAGCAACCATTGAGAGTAGCCTTGGCGTAACTCAAATTCAATCGGCAACATAAAGTAACCGCCAGCTACTAGACCCATCAAAAAAGCAATGCGCCAGCCGCGCTCGGCACCGCTAAGTGGATTGAACAATAGGTTGTAGAGAATGCCGCTAATGCCGGCAATACGGCCATTAAAGGCAAGTAATAACGCGGCACTGATGCCGATTAAGATGCCGCCAAAAAGGGCTTGAGAAGGGAATACTTCAAGCATGTTAGGTCCTTATATATTAGTAATAACTAATTAAATTATGAGTCAAAAAATGACCCCTGTCAATTAATGATTAGGCCTATTTTGGTATTAATCAAAGAAATAGTGGTTAGCTAAGGCTTCTGCAGCAACTCAGTATCAACAAATGCGCCAGTTCGTGCTATGTTTAGCGTATGTGATTTGTTCTTAATTAAATGGATAGTTTGTAGATGCCCAGAAATGATGACTTCGGTGATTTGCCTAGTTTAATGCCCGATTCGGACGAAATAAAAGCCACAACGAAGCGCTCCAAAGCTGCACCTAGCGCCAGTCAGGCCGAAACAGCTCCAGCCGCCACTCCACGCCAACCTACGCGACATGTCGCTGCGTCTCGTACCGCTCAAGCAAGCAATGCGCCGCAGGTAGTAGCTAAAACCAGTGGTATGCTTTGGGGCTTAGTGTTGCTGATGCTGTTGACTGTGGTGAGTGGGGGCTATTGGGCCTATAACAAGCTAACTGACGTCGATTTGTTATTAACCGTATCGCGGGGCGAGTTGGATCATGCCCGTAAGCGTATTGGCGAACTAGAAGCCTTGGTCGTGGCGACCGACGTTAATTCCAACAAATCGGGTACTGTGGTACAAACACAAGTTAAACTTATTGATGACCGCGCCAAAGAACGCAACAAATTTCTTGATACAGAGATCGATAAATTGTGGGGTGTGGCTTATCGAACTAACCGCCCAGCGATTGAGGAAAACCAAAAAGCGACCGACAATAATACCGCCACGGTTAAGCAGCATAAAGAGCAGATACAATCACAAGGGCAACTATTTGAGCAGCAGCAAACTGCATTACAAGCTCAACAAACCCAAGTGGATAAAGTCGCCCATGCCAGTCAACTGGCGGTACAGCAAGTTGAGGACCAATTACACACGCTAGTGTTGGTGCAAGACAAATTGGCGCAAGTATTGAGTAAGGTGTCAGTTCACGAAAAGGCTTTGTCGGACCAAACTAAGACCAGTTTAGGTCACGCACAATTGGCACAGCAGCAAGCGCAAGATGTAGCAGGGTTAGAAACAACCATTCAACAACAAAAACAAACGCTGGCTGTTTTGGAGTCGACAGTGGAACAACAGGAGCAAGCGTTTCAACAACAAAAACAAACGCTGGCTGTTTTGGAGTCGACAGTGGAACAACAGGAGCAAGCGTTGGTAGAAATGACGGTGTTACTAGAGTCTGCAAGCAGTGCGGCTGAAACTGATTCCCTTGTGGGGCGCGTCAGCCAGCTAGAAAGCAAGACTAGGTTATTGTCTGCCTTGGAACAAAATGCCAGTCAAATGGATGAGCGGGTATTTATGGTGGAACAATCCTTGGATTCGGTGGATAGTTTTCGCCGCGATACTAATCGCAGCTTAGATCAAGTGCGTGCGCAAATACGGAATTTAGCCTACGGCGAGTAATCATTATATGCACAAGTTACCTTTAGCTAAGCTTCAGTTGGGTCACTGGCCTACACCGTTAGAACCTATGCTTCGGCTTAACCAGCTGCACAAAGGCCCTGAATTGTGGGTCAAGCGGGATGACTGTTCGGGGTTGGCCATGGGCGGCAATAAAACCCGTAAGCTAGAGTATTTGTTGGCCGATGCGCAACAACAAGGTGTAACCACCTTGCTTACAGCGGGGGGCGTGCAATCTAACCATGCGCGTCAAACCGCGGCTGCTGCAGCAAAGGTAGGCTTGGGTTGCGAATTGTTCTTAGAGCAAGTTGACGGATTGGATGAGCCGGACTATCAGCATTCGGGGAACTTATTGCTCAACCAGCTATTAGGCGCTCGGGTTCATCAATTGCCCGCTGGCCAAGACTTAGACGAGGCCATGGCCTTACGCGCTCAAACCCTCACAGCCTCTGGCCAAGTGCCCTATATCATGCCAGTGGGGGGTAGTAATGTCGTGGGTGCTATGGGTTATGTGGCTTGTGGTTTGGAACTAGCCGAACAAATGCAGAGCCAGACCCTGAGTTTTAATGCCATTGTTTTGGCTACAGGCAGTGCGGGTACTCAAGCAGGCCTGCTTGCGGGTTTGGCCTTGGCGGGCTTGGATATTCCGGTATTAGGTATTTCAGTGAGCCGCTCTAGCGAAGAGCAGTGTGGCAAAGTACTGGCGTTGGTGCATGAGGTGCAAGACCGCTTGTCACAACCTCACTTGCATGAAGATCATGTCATTTGTTTTGACCAATATTATGGTGCGGGCTATGGTCAGCCTACCCAGCAAATGGTTGAGGCCTTACGTTTAGCTGCGAGTTTAGAGGGGTTGTTGCTTGATCCCGTTTATACCGGCAAAGCCTTTGCAGGGCTGTTGGATTTGGTGCGTCATGGTTATTTTGACCCCTCAGACTGTATCTTGTTTTTACATACCGGTGGCATACCCGGCGTATTTGCCTATAGTCACTGCCTGAGTGAGTCGTAACGGGGCTTCAGACCAGTGCTTAGCTGATAACCTGCTTAGGTACCGATAAGTACTTTCCTCGGTGGGCAAAGGTTTCTGTAATAATTTTCTCCAAGGCTGCAGTGGCGGGCATCTGTTGATGATGGCGCGACTGCAATAGTGCAATGTGCCGCTTAATCTGTGGTTCTTCAATCAGTCTAAACGCTAGCTCTGTGCTGTCTTTAGGGAACGCCATCCAAGGTAGCGTGGTAATACCAGCACCTGCTTCTAACATAGCCACTAAAGACGTCATGTTGGTCACTTGCATGGGCGCCAACAAAAAACCGTGAGCTGGCGTGTTCTCTACTAAAGGCGTGGTGCCGTTACGTATAAGTTTTTGCTCTTGTAGCGCAGGCCAGTCAATGTCGTTACCCAGTTGCATCCAAGGATGGGCTTTGCGAGCAACGAGCCCCACTCGGTCTGCACACAGGGGTGTGTGTATTAAGTCGGGCTCGGTTTGCCAAATACTACTGATCGCCAAATCAATGCGGCCATCCAGTACCTTGTCTCTTAAGTTATCACCGTTATCATCTTGTACCTGAAGATGAACCTGTGGGTGTTTATCCAGAAAGTAGCGAATAATTTGAGTCAAAACTGTTTTAGCAACCGAAGGCAAAACGCCTAGTTTAATGGTGCCTGTTTGTCCTTGGGCCATGCTTAGACCGCTTTGAAGTGTGGCTTGGTAATGTTTATAGAGGGTTTTGGCTTCTGGCAGAAAGACGGTGCCGAAAGCGCTGAGTTCGCCATGCCGTTGAGGGTCGAACAACGGGCTGCCTAACAGCTGTTCGAGTTGTTTAATGGCCAAGCTTACGGCGGGTTGTGAACGATGTAACAAGCGCGCAGCTTGGCGGAAGTTCTTGCATTGAGCTACGGTGAGGAAGGTGTTGATTTGGGCTATTTTTATATCTGGTAGCATAGGTGGCGCCTCCTAATTAAACTTATCAAATAATACATTTAATTAATTATTATTATCAAGTAAAAAAGCGTAAGCTAGCGTTAACTAATACAAATGAATGCCTGCAGGGCAACATGGGAGCTAAAATGAGCCAAGTCCAAAAGAACTACATCGCCGGCCAATGGGTTGAAGGTGAGTCTACCGTTAATAACATTAATCCGTCTAACCACAGTCAATCTGTGGGTACGTTTGCCCAAGCTTCTGCTGCGCAGGTAGATGACGCCATTGCCGCTGCGCGCGCAGCACAAATTGAGTGGCAGGCGACTGGCCTAGAAGCGAAGCAGCGTGTGTTGCAGGCCATTGGTGATGAAATGATTGCTCGATGTGACGAGCTTGGTGAAGTGCTTTCTAGCGAAGAAGGCAAGCCGCGCGCTGAAGGCCGTGGTGAAGTATACCGTGCGGGCCAGTTCTTTCAGTACTACGCAGCTGAAGTATTACGCCAAATGGGCGACACTGCCGATTCAACCCGCCCAGGCATTGAAATTGATGTGCGTCGCGAGCCTATGGGCGTAGTGACGGTCATCAGCCCATGGAATTTCCCTACGGCCACCGCTTCTTGGAAGATTGCCCCAGCCCTTGCCTTTGGTAACGCGGTTATCTGGAAACCAGCCAACCTTACGCCAGCCAGTGCTGTGTTGTTGGCGGAAATTATTGCCAAGCAAGACATTCCAGCCGGTTTATTTAATCTAGTCATGGGATCTGGCGCTAGTGTAGGCGAGAAGCTTATTACGTCCCCAGAGATTGATGCCATTACCTTTACTGGTTCTTTGGCTGTTGGCAAGCGTGTTGCAGTTGCAGCGGCGACTAACTTAGTTAAGTTTCAATTGGAAATGGGCAGTAAGAATGCCTTGATCGTATTAGATGACGCCGACCTAGACAACGCCGCAGATTGTGCAGTGGGCGGAGCCTTTGGTGGCACTGGCCAAAAATGTACTGCGTCTTCTCGTTTAATCGTTACTGCAGGTGTGCATGACGAATTTGTAGCTAAAGTACAAGAACGTATGGCTAAGCTAAAAGTGGGCGGCGCGTTGGAAGATGGCGTGACCATTGGGCCGGCTGCAGATGCAAAGCAATTTGCGCAAAACAAAGAATACTTCCAGTTGGCTCAAGACGAAGGCGCAACCTTGGTTTGTGGTGGCGAATTTGATGACAGTACGGGTTACTTTATGACCCCAGCGCTGTTCACTAACACCACCAACGACATGCGTATTAACCGCGACGAAGCCTTTGCTCCATTGGCGTGTGTGATTAAGGTTGCCGACTACGAAGAAGCCTTGGCTACCTTAAATGATACTCAATATGGCTTAACCGGCGGTATTTGCACCACATCTTTGAAGTATGCCACTCACTTTAAGCGTAACGCTAAAACCGGTTGTGCCATGATTAACTTGCCAACTGCAGGCACCGATTACCATGTGCCATTTGGTGGCCGTAAAAACTCTAGCTTTGGTTCGCGTGAGCAAGGCAAGTACGCGGAAGAGTTTTACACCGAAGTTAAAACCACTTACATGAAGGCTTAATGCCTTTTCAGAGGGCCAGGTTGCTGAACGCTTCGCCGTGAAGCAACCCTAGTAATACCTAAAAAGAGAGCAGAATATGTCTAAAATGATGATGATCGATGGTTTGCAGTACAGCCATTGGAGCCGTAAAGTTTTTGAACAAATGCGCGACGGTGGGTTAAGTGCGGTGCACGTCACCATCGCTTATCACGAAGTTTGTCGTGAAACTTTGTACAACATTGGTCACTGGAATCGCATGTTTGAAATGCACAGCGACCTGATTGTGCCTGTGCATACTGCTGCCGATATTGAAGCCGCCCATGCGCAGAATAAAGTGGGCATCATCTTTGGTTTCCAAAACTGCTCTCCAATAGAAGACGACATTGATCTGGTGGCGATATTTAACCAGCTCGGCGTAAAGATTATGCAGCTTACCTATAATAATCAAAGCCTGTTAGGTGCCGGTTGTTATGAAGCTACCGATGCGGGTATTTCCCGTTTTGGTAAGGTGGTGATTAAAGAAATGAACCGCGTGGGTATGGTTGTTGATATGTCCCACAGTGCAGAAGAAAGCACCTTGCAGGCCATCGAAATATCGCAGCGTCCGATCGTTATTAGTCACGCTAATCCCACATTTTTTGAGCCGGCTAAGCGTAACAAGTCTAATAAAGTCCTGTCTGCCTTGGCAGAAAGTGAAGGTTTGCTCGGTTTTAGTATGTATCCGTTTCACCTAAAAAATGGTCCCCAGTGTGGGTTAGACGAGTTTTGCACCATGGTGGCAGAAACCGTCGACCTTATGGGCATTGATCGAGTGGGCATGGGCAGTGACTTGTGCCTCGATCAACCGCTTGAAGTGTTGGAGTGGATGCGGAATGGGCGTTGGACTAAACAAATGGACTATGGTGAGGGTTCGGCTAGCAATGCGGCTTGGCCTGAGTCTTTGTCTTGGTTTGAAACTAGCGCTGATTTTCCCAATATTGTAGTGGGTCTGCGTGATAAAGGTTTTAACGAAGTGGAAATCGAAAAAATCATGGGCCGTAACTGGCTCGATTTTTGTGCTGTGGGTTTTGGCCCTCAGTAGTATAGATGTTGTTTAACAAAGATTAGCGCCCGCCACTAGGCTTGTTTTGAGGTATAAGTATGAGTCAAATTATCTTGCGTCCGCCTGCACAGGCAATGGACTTAGAGCGTTTGGGCGCGGGTTTTGCGAGCCGTTTGAGTTTTATGCGAACCTTGGTTCGGCACATGGTGCAGGACCAGTGGGCCATTAGCTATAGCCAGTTTGAGCTTGATCAAGATGGTTATGGTCATGCAGTGTTTGATATTAAAATGCCCCATAGCCAACTTAGTTTTGTGGTGTTTTCACAATACTTGGCCCCCGAAGAGCGTAATGATCGTGTTATTGCTGAAAAATGGGACCTGACCATGACGCTGGTAGAAGGCGAAATGGACGACGTGTGGCTTGAGCGTTTAGCTGCCAACGTACCGCTCCAAGAAGCGGGGCGTATTGACGCGCGCAGTTTATCTCTAGCTCGCGGTAACCGTAGCGCACGCGTATTTGATTCGCTGTTGGCGCAGTTGCGCAGTGGGCAGCAGCCTGATGCTAAGAAATTGGCCGAAGTAGGCTATTTGTATCGCACCACCGCAGTCTATGGGTCGGGTAAATTTGGTGCCTGTGACTGGGATAAAATTGCCCGTCATCATCCCGACTTGGCGCGACCTTTTGCCGCCGAAATGCTGGTTTGTTATTTGTTGCGCCAATTTAGTTTGGATCAGTTGCATCACTTAGTGCATCAACCTTCCTACCCGGATGCGGTAGATTTAGACATTAACTTGCAGCGTTATTTGGGTATAGGCAACTCTACCGGCCTGGGCATGGCGCCTTATCTGATCAACCATCCGTTGCTCATGAGCCAGTGGATTGGTCAGCGTGAACAAGCCTATGCCGAAGTATTAGCCGCTCCGGTGGATGCTGCTAAGTTGCTGCAGCTACAAAATATTCTTAAGCAAGCCATGCAACACGTGCGAGAGGTGAGTACCTTTGATGAGTGGCAGATTCAGAATAACGCTCAGTTATTGCTCGACACGCAAGACCTAGCGGACTGGCTGGCAGGCCATGCCGAGCAAGTGTCCGATTGGCGACAACTGCATGAATGGTCCGAGCAGCACTATAGTTTGGAAGCCCAAGAGTTGTTGGTAAGTTTGTTGATGGAATTATTTCCAGACATCGTCAATGTTAAAGAAGATGCTCTGGCGATTAACGAAAGCCTGAGTTATGACCCTACACAGCGGGCGCAAGGCTTAACCGACAATATTCAAGACAGTTATGATTGGGTGTTTGACTATGATTTTAGTCAGGCCGATGAGCATCAAACCTTTTGGTATTATTCGCAACAAAAAATCGAACCACGTTTAGGTAAAACGGGGGTTGATGACGGTGCTGAATTACAAATGTTTTTAGGCATCGCCAAAGCAGTGCAAGAGTGTCACAATGACCTGTTGGCCTTGATCGAACAGTCGCCTGATGCCAGTGTGGCGGAGTTTTTGTTACATAAACCGGCCCATTTAGGTATTGTGTCGCGCATTGCAACTATGGCGCAAACTCAGTACGGCGAAATCAGAGCGAACCTGCTGCACAAAGGTGTTTTGCCTATGCACCTGTTACGCTGCAAGCTGGCGTTTTTTGGGGTTAGCAAATTTGACCCTAAATCAGCTCTTTGGGTACGCAATACCATGTTCCAAGGTGCGCCAGTGGTGGCCGATCTTAAGGCTGAGTTTAACGACGACTGGTACTTCCCTGTAGCGCCAGTATTGCCTACAAACCCGCAAGTTGAAGAGCAGGAGTAGGTGCATGTCTGAATTAATACAACTGTCGGCTAACGAGCTTAAATTTTTGGTTAAACGTAGTGTGGAAGGCTTAGGTTTTGCACCTGGTGATCAACTGAGTGCAGGCATCAAGGCCGCCAGCGCATTTCAGCTTGGCCTGGCTAACAGTGGCTTGTTGAGTCAGGCATTGGATGCGTTGAGTAGTCGTATTAAAGCGCCCGAGCTGATTCTTTCTAGTGACCAAGAATTAGTATTTGATGCCCATGGTCAGTCTGCGTTAGTGCAGGTTGAGCTGGCTCTAGGTCTAGGCTTGGCTCACTGTTCACCGCAGGTGCGGGTGAGGAATTTAGTTGCCCCAGCCTTTGCTGTGCCGTGTATGATGAATTGGTTATCTCAACCTTTGAATCAGCCTCAAGCGCAGCAATGTTATGCCTTGTATTTTACCCATCGAAGTGGCGCACAGCGGTGTGTATTGATTGCTGCAGACGGCCAACCCCTAGGTTTATACCAGCCGCGTGAGCTGTTGGTAGGAGAGAATGAGTTGATGTTATCGATGGGCCAGGCCGACATCGATGGGGTGATGATCACCGACGGTGCCGATTTGTTAGGGTGGCGGGAACGTTGTTTGGATCAAGGTGTGCATGTGGATGCCAGCGTGCTGGCCCGTCTAAAACAAATGATGCATGCCTCCTTGGTGCCCGAAACCGAAGCCTCGCGTATGGGTGCTGGCCCAGACTAGCTTTGGCTCTGCCCCATGAGCGAGCCTATGGCTTGTATCAGCTGTGGGTTTCGCTCAGGCGCTCGGAAGGCGGCTAATACCACGCTACGCAGCTTAGGCCGGTACATCAACTCCTGCACCAAGCCGTTGAAGATGCCTTGGTCATGAGCGCATTGATGTAAAAATAGCCCCATTAAGTGTTGGTCGAGTAAGTCATTGCTGCATTTGCTAGTAATGGTGGCCAGCACTTCCACCCCAGTAATAACGTCTGACGCCATGAGCTGGGTTAGCCACTGTTGGCGTGAACCCGCATCTGGAGTTTGGCTAACGGCACGCAAACAGGTCACTTTTTCCCCTTCTACGTTGCTCAACTGGCCGCGCTCGATAAAGGCTTTGGCTAGCTTGTGGTTGAGAGGTTGGTTTTCTAACTGTACAGCCAGGGTGTCCAATACTGGGGCGGGTAGTTGCGCCACTTGCTGACTCCAGTCGGCGTGTGTTTCCAAGCGGGCGGCATAGTCTGCGAAACCCTGTAAACCTAGGTTTTGCCAGTTTTTATCTAGCTGATTCGACCTCATGTATTGGTTTACGGCGGTGTAGTATGAAGATGCGGGCTGTTCTAGCACCAAGCTAGCATGGGCATGAAAGGCTGCCATACGTGCCTGTTCCGGTGTAAAGGCAAGGTTACTATGTTTGAGTTGCTCGGCCCATTCGCTTGATGCTTGCTGGTCCAACATATTGGTGCCTATGGTTTCTAATAGCTGATTTAAAAACTCATCTCGTGAGGCCTGAATCAATTGGCCGCGTTCGTCTAATGGGAATTTTAAGAACCAAATGGTGGGGGTAGCTTGGGTCTGTTGTTTTTGTTGTGGCCACAACAAAATTCCCACCCAGGCGTGACGTAACCAAGGCAGTGGATAGGCCTTTTGACCGGCTTCAAAGGCTTGAAAGTCGGCGCTAGAGAGCTTTCTTAAACGACAACCCATGTCATAGATGCGATACTGGCCTTGAAGTTGTTTGAAGAGGTCCGATAAAGATTCGATGGCTTGCATTTGGTGTGATCAACGCTGTAGGTTAAGATGGGCCGCATTATAGCAGACCCAAGAGGTATGGTTTAGTGGCGCAAGCGGATTCGAAGCCTTGGTGGGTGTATATGGTGCAAACCCAAGGTGGACGCTTATATACCGGTATTACTACGGACCCAGAGCGACGTTTTAAGGAGCACTGTGCGGGCGGTAAGCTAGGCGCGCGATTTTTTCGTAGTGATCCTGCGTGGGCTATGGTCTACCGTGAGCCGCAAAAAAATCGCTCCACCGCTAGTCAGCGCGAGGCTGCCATTAAAAAATTAACGCGTAGCCAAAAACTCGCCTTGATTGAAGTCTGTTAAGCGGGTTAGCTGTCGCTTGGTAACGGCTCTGGCTTGCGCATTTCTTGCGCATTAAAGCGCTGCCCCGTCGTGCCCTTGCTGTCGGTGCCCATTAGGAATTGATACACCGGCATAATGTCTTCTGGCGTAAGGTTGAGGGCAGGGTCTTCGCCTGGGTAAGCCTGCGCGCGCATGTTGGTTCGGGTGGCGCCGGGATTAATGATGTTAACGCGGATGTTGCTGGTGTTTTCAGTTTCTTCTGCCAAAATTTGCGCCATGCCTTCGGTGGCAAATTTAGATACGCCGTAAGCGCCCCAGTAGGCCTTGCCTTGGGTGCCAACACTGGAGCTGGTGAGAACCACCGATGCGTCGGCAGACGCTTCTAGAAGAGGCATTAGCGCTTGAGTCATCATGAATGGCGCGGTCACGTTTACGTGCATCACCAAACGCCAGGTGCGGGACTCATAGTTTGATAAGGGGGTGCGTTGGCCCAATACCGAGGCGTTGTGGAGGAGGCCGTCTAAACGGCCAAACTCGCCTTCAAGTATTTCCGCTAGTTCAAGATAGTCTTCGTCTTTCGCTGCGCGTAAATCGAGCGGATATATGGCTGGCTGGCTGTGGCCTGCGGCTTCTATTTCGTCATAAACCGTTTCAAGTTTTTCAACTGTGCGGCCCAATAGAATAACCGTAGCGCCTAGGCGAGCGTATTCGATGGCTGCAGCGCGGCCGATGCCATCGCCTGCGCCAGTGACTAAGATCACGCGATTTGCTAGTAGGTTGTCTGGCGCCGTGTAATCAAACATGAAGATTCCTGTTGTGCATAAAAATAGTCATTAGGACTAATGGTTAACTATCGACCGGTTGAGGTGCATCTTGAGCTTTGCTGGCATAGACAAGGTAATTAACATCCACATCTCGAGCTTTTAAGGCGTAAGTTTGTGTTAGCGGGTTGTAGGTCATGCCGGTCATGTCTTCGCCATAGAGGTCTGCTTGGCGCATGTAATCGTGTAATTCAGAAGGCTTAATAAACTTTTTGTGGTCATGGGTGCCTTTAGGCAACATTTTAAGCAGGTATTCTGCGCCCACAATGGCAAACAAGTAGGACTTGGGATTGCGATTGATAGTAGAGAAAAAAGCTTGGCCACCGGGTTTTAGCAATTTGGCACAGGCGGCGATGACGGCGCTGGGGTCGGGCACGTGTTCCAGCATTTCTAAGCAGGTGACGACATCATAGGTACCGGCTTCTTGATCGGCCAGTTGCTCTGCGGTCATTTGTCGATAGTCCACTGCCACGCCGCTTTCTAAGCTGTGTAATTGAGCTACTTTGAGTGGCGCTTCACCCATGTCGATACCGGTGACTGTGGCACCTCTTAAGGCCATGGCTTCGGCAACAATACCACCACCGCAACCGATGTCCGCTACTTTTTTTCCGTGCAAATGGGCTCGCTCATCAATCCAACCAATACGTAATGGGTTGATGGCATGCAAGGGTTTGAATTCGCTGTCTAAGTCCCACCAGCGGGCGGCGAGGGCTTCAAATTTGGCGATTTCTTCAGGATCTACGTTTAGGGTCACGGTTGAGTTTCAGTTCGATGAAAAATTTCTGCCATTATAGCGTGTAAATGCTTGGTCTGCATCCGTAAACTTGTGGCTTAGGGTTATGTTGTTGGATGTGTGATAGGTGCTTTGCTGGTGGCTAATCAGCCTCTTTTCGTGCTAGAATTATGGTTTTTGTGACGTCCATTTAGGGCGTTGTCCACAGGGGCTCCACAAGGCGAGCTCGTAGCGTTAGTCGCACAAGGAAATTGGCTTAATTATGTCTGAAATGGCTAAAGAAATATCGCCCATTAATATTGAAGACGAACTCAAGCAGTCGTATTTGGATTACGCCATGAGTGTTATTGTTGGGCGCGCATTGCCCGATGTACGTGATGGTTTAAAACCCGTACACAGGCGTGTGTTGTTCGCCATGAATGAGCTGAGTAACGATTGGAACAAGCCTTATAAAAAGTCTGCCCGTGTGGTGGGTGATGTTATTGGTAAGTATCACCCCCATGGTGATACGGCAGTGTATGACACCATTGTACGTATGGCGCAGCCGTTTTCTATGCGTTATGTGTTGGTGGACGGTCAGGGTAACTTTGGTTCGGTAGACGGCGACTCTGCAGCCGCCATGCGTTATACCGAAATCCGTATGAAGAAAATGGCCCATGACCTGTTGGCCGATTTAGACAAAGATACGGTTGATTTTGTGCCTAACTATGACGGCACAGAAATGATTCCTGATGTGCTGCCGACACGGTTGCCTAACCTGTTGGTGAACGGCTCCTCCGGTATTGCCGTTGGTATGGCCACTAATATTCCGCCTCACAACATCAACGAAGTGATTAGTGGTTGCTTGGCGTTAATCGAAAATCCTGATATTGAAGTGGATGAGTTAATGCAACACATCCCAGGTCCGGATTTTCCTACGGCGGGTATCATCAATGGCCGTGCGGGCATTGTGCAAGCCTACCGCACTGGTCGTGGCCGCATTTATGTGCGGGCTCGCTACCACGTAGAAATCAACGAGAAAAACCAAAAGCCGTCAATTGTCGTCACCGAGTTGCCGTATCAGGTGAACAAGGCGCGTTTGATTGAAAAAATTGCCGAATTGGTTAAAGACAAAAAGCTTGAAGGCATTACCGAGCTGCGCGACGAGTCTGACAAAGATGGCATGCGCATGGTGATAGAGTTGCGTCGTGGCGAAGTGCCCGAAGTTATCATTAATAACCTTTATACCCAAACGCAAATGGAAAATGTGTTTGGTATTAACGTGGTGGCCTTAGTCGACGGTCAACCGCGTACCTTAAATCTTAAGCAAATGTTAGAAGCCTTTGTGCGCCACCGTCGTGAAGTAGTGACACGCCGTACCTTGTTTGAATTACATAAAGCCCGAGATCGCGGCCATGTGTTAGAAGGTTTAACCGTTGCCTTAGCTAATATTGACCCGGTTATAGAGCTCATTAAAACCTCGCCTAACGCCGCCGAAGCCCGCGAAAAATTAGTGGCGCAAAGTTGGCCTGCGGGTCAGGTTGTGGTGATGTTAGAGCGAGCGGGCGAAGATGCCTGTAAGCCAGATGCCTTGGGTCCTGAGTTTGGTCTACACGGTGACGTCTATCAGTTGTCTGACGTACAAGCACAGGCGATTTTGGATTTGCGTTTGCACCGGTTAACCGGTTTAGAGCAAGACAAGCTGGTGGCTGAATACCAGGTGCTGTTGGAACGCATTGCTGAGCTGTTGGAAATTCTTGCATCTGCCGAGCGTTTGATGGAAGTGATCCGCGAAGAATTATCCGAAGTACTTGAAGCCTATGGCGACAAGCGCCGCTCAGAAATCATTGCTTCGCGCCAAGACCTTACGGTAGCCGATTTAATCCCAGAAGAAGACATGGTGGTGACCATTTCTCATGGCGGTTATGCCAAGACTCAGCCAGTAAGTGATTATCAGGCCCAGCGTCGTGGTGGCCGTGGTAAAGCCGCGACAGCAGTGAAAGAAGAAGACTTTGTAGAACATTTATTAGTCACCTCGTCCCACGACACAATCTTGTGTTTTAGTAACCTCGGTAAAGTGTATTGGTTGCGGGTGTTTGAAATTCCGCAGGCCAGCAGAACGGCCCGTGGTCGCCCCATAGTAAACATCTTACCGTTGGACGAGGGCGAGCGTGTTACCACTATTTTGCCATTGCCAGAAGGCGGTTATCAAGAAGGCCACTTTATCTTTATGGCAACGGCCAGTGGTACCGTTAAGAAGACGCCTCTGACTGCCTTTGCGCGGCCTAGAACCAGTGGTTTGATTGCTCTTGGTTTGGATGATGGTGATACCCTTATTGGCGCCACAGTTACTGATGGCGAGCAGCAAATTATGTTGTTTGCCAATAATGGCCTGGCGGTACGTTTTGATGAAGGCGACGTGCGCGCTATGGGCCGGACGGCTCGTGGTGTACGTGGTATCCGTTTGGCAGAAGATGCTCATGTGATCAGCTTGATCATGCCACAAGACGGTGGACGTATCTTAACGGCCAGTGAAAACGGCTTTGGCAAACAAAGCCGTAACGAAGATTACCCGGTGCGTGGTCGTGGTGGTAAGGGTGTTATTGCGATTCAAATGTCAGACCGAAATGGTGCCCTTATTGGTGCGGTGCAGGTGTTTGACAGCGATGAAGTGATTTTGATTAGCGATCAAGGAACGTTAGTGCGCACCCGCACTAGCGAGGTATCTGTTCTGGGTCGTAATACTCAGGGTGTGACCTTGATTAAGGTGCAGGAAGGCGAAAAACTCGTTCAGGTGGCCCGTGTTGCGGAAACCATGGAAGACGAAGAAGGCGCTGACGACAATGCGGAAACTAACCTTGACGCCACAGAGCAAGAGTAACCTGTATGAGTAAGCGCCAGTTTAATTTTTGCGCAGGTCCTGCTGCATTACCGACGGCAGTGCTCGAGCTGGCTCAGGCTGAGCTACTAGATTGGCAAGGCCGTGGTGTGTCGGTGATGGAAATGAGTCATCGACACCCTGCCTACATGGCGATGGTAGCCGATGCTGAAGCAAAATTACGTCAGCTCATGGACATTCCTGCAAACTACAAGGTGTTGTTTTTGCAAGGCGGTGCAACCGCGCAATTTGCCTTGCTACCGCTGAACTTATTGGGCCAAAAAACATCGGCTGACTATATTGATACGGGCATTTGGTCAGCTAAGGCAATAGACGCCATGGCACCTTTTGCTGAAGCTAAGGTGGTGGCGTCAAGCCAGTCTAAAAACCACCTACAAGTACCTTCGCAAACGCAGCTTGAGCTCAATGCTGATGCGGCCTTCGTACATTATTGTCCCAACGAGACCATAGGCGGTTTAGCCTTTGACTATGTGCCCAAAACAGGCAGTGTTCCACTAGTGGCGGATATGTCATCCACCATTTTGTCAGAACCGATCGATGTCAGCCAATTTGGTGTGATTTATGCGGGCGCGCAAAAGAACATTGGCCCCGCAGGCCTAACCTTAGTGATTGTACGTGAGGATTTGTTAGGCCAGGCACGTGACGATACACCAAGGCCGTTTAACTATGCCTTGCAGGCGGATAACGATTCCATGCTTAATACGCCACCCACCTATAGCTGGTATCTGGCAGGTTTGGTGTTTGACTGGTTGTTAGCGCAGGGTGGTGTGAGTGCGATGGCGCAACTAAACCAGGCTAAGGCTCAAACCCTGTATCAGGCCATTGACAGTAGCCGCCTGTATAGCAATAACATTGCGGTGGCTAACCGTTCCAAAATGAACGTCACCTTTAGCTTGGCCGATGCTGCCCTGAATGCTCAGTTTTTGTCTGAGTCCGAGGCTTGCGGCTTGTTAAACTTAAAGGGCCACCGCAGCGTGGGTGGCATGCGTGCAAGTATATACAATGCAGTCCCTCTGGAGGCCATTACTGCGTTAGTTGCCTTTATGCAGGATTTCGAACAACGCCATTGGGCTTAGAGATACTATGAGCAAGCCAGAACTGACACAAGAACAACAACTCGGTCAATTGCGCCAAGATATCGATCACATAGATCAACAAATCCAGCAGCTAATTAATCAGCGTGCTAGCTGTGCGCAGCGCGTTGCCGAGGTGAAGGAATCTCATCAAGGTGTTAAAGACGCCGTGTTTTATCGCCCTGAGCGCGAAGCTCAAGTATTACGTAAAGTCATGGCGCGCAACCAAGGGCCGTTAGACGATGAAGAAATGGCGCGTCTGTTTCGAGAGCTAATGTCGGCCTGCCTCGCTCACGAACAACCCATGCGGATTGCCTTTTTGGGTCCCGAGGGTACCTTTACCCAAGCGGCGGCATTAAAACATTTTGGTCACTCAGTCATCAGTGCACCACTCGGCTCCATTGACGAAGTGTTTCGCGAAGTGGAAGCTAAGAGTGCACATTATGGTGTGGTGCCCATCGAAAACTCATCCGAGGGTATGATTAATAATACCTTGGATAGTTTTCGCCATTCGGCGCTGGTGATTTCTGGCGAAGTGGAAATGCGTATTCACCAGAATTTATTGGTAGCAGAAGGCACGGACCTGTCACAAGTCGAACGTATTTATTCTCACTCTCAGTCATTAGCTCAGTGCCGGTCTTGGTTAGATAACCACATGCCCTACGCAGAACGTTTTGCGGTCAGCAGCAATGCCGAAGCCGCACGCCGAGTGGCCACTCAAACGCACGATGATGTGGGCAAGGTGGCTGCCATTGCTGGCACCATGGCGGCCGAGCTATACGGCTTGCAGTTGCCCCACGAAAACATTGAAGATCAGCCCGACAATACCACGCGATTTTTAATTATTGGTCATGCATCGGTGCCTGCATCTGGCCAAGACAAAACCTCGTTATTGGTGCTGGCGCGTAATAAACCAGGTGCGTTGTACCATATCTTAGAACCCTTTCACCGTCACAACGTGAGCATGACCAGTATTGAGTCTCGGCCTTCGGGTCAGGGCGCGTGGGGCTATGTATTTTACATCGATTTTGAAGGTCACCACGAAGATGAAAAGGTACAGCAAGTTCTGCAGGATTTAGATCAAGATGCCGTAGAAGTGCGCATACTGGGCTCCTACCCTCAGGCGGTACTCTAGTGACCCAAACGACCTTTTGCCATAACAAGGTGCTGGTGTTAGGCCTTGGGTTAATTGGAGGCTCCTTGGCTGCGGCCTTAAGGCGCACACAAAAACACCAGGTTTGGGGCTACGATCTTGATGCCTCGAGCATGCAGCAAGCGCAAGACCAGGCCGTTATTGACCATCAAGTCGTGGACTTAGTGGCCACTCTGTCACACATGGATGTGGTGGTATTGGCGGTGCCTGTGAAAGCCATGGAAAAGGTGATGGCTATGGTGGCGCCGCATATTGGCGCCAACACCTTGCTCACGGACGTGGGCAGTGTCAAGGGCAGTATTATTGCCGCGGCTTATGATATTTTCACTATTCCCCCAGCGGGTTTTGTACCCGGTCATCCTATTGCTGGGTCTGAGCGCAGTGGCATCAACGCGGTGAATATCGATTTATTTGTTGATCATAAGTTCATCATCACCCCATTGCCGAGCAGTCATCCACAGGCGATTGCCGTATTGGCTGATTTGTGGTCTGGCATTGGCTGTGAAATCCTTACCATGGAGGTTGAGCGACACGACGAAGTGTTGGCTGCAACCAGCCATTTGCCACACTTGTTGGCCTTTTCTTTGGTCGACACGTTGGCCTCAGATAGCGACAATAAAGATATATTTCGCTACGCAGCAGGTGGTTTTCGGGATTTTACTCGTATTGCAGGTAGTGATCCGACGATGTGGCACGACGTGTTTGTGGCTAACCGCGATGCCTGCTTAAAAACATTGGATGCCTTTACCCATGGTTTGGCTCAGTTGCGTACGGCAGTGGCCAATGGCGACAGCCAAACCATGATGGGCATCTTTACTCGCGCCCGCAGTGCGCGACATCATTTTGAAAAAATATTGGCAGGCACTGCCTATACTGGAACTATGACAAATACAAAACATTTTAATGTCCACCCAGGTGGTCAAGTCAAAGGTCGCATTCGCGTGCCGGGTGACAAGTCGGTGTCGCACCGTTCGATTATGTTAGGTGCGTTGGCTCAAGGTACCACTCATATTAGTGGTTTTTTAGAAGGCGAAGACGCCATGGCCACCTTACAAGCCTTCCGTGATATGGGCGTGGTGATTGAAGGCCCTGATGATGGCAAGGTGGTTGTGCATGGCGTTGGTTTGCACGGTCTGCAACCACCACCGGGACCGCTTTATGTGGGCAATTCTGGCACGACTATCCGCCTGATGGCGGGGTTAATGGCCGGTCAAAAGTTTGATGTGGAGTTGAGCGGCGACGTTTCTCTTAACAAGCGGCCGATGGAGCGTGTGGCGAAACCCTTGCGGCTTATGGGGGCTGTGGTTGACACGGCAGAAGGCGGTTGCCCACCTATGCGCATTAAGGGTGGCCAAGCGCTACAGGGCATTCATTACGATTTACCCATGGCCAGTGCACAAGTTAAATCCTGTGTCGTATTGGCAGGTTTGTATGCCCACGGGCGTACCAGTGTGACCGAGCCGGCCCCAACCCGCGACCATACAGAGCGCATGCTCAAGGGCTTTGGTTATGCCGTTGAACGAACCTCTGACACCTGTGCCATTGTCGGCCAGGGTGAGTTGCTCGCTACGGATATTGACGTGCCGTCAGACATTTCTTCGGCTACCTTCTTTTTAGTAGCGGCGGCTATTTGTCCAACCTCAGATTTAGTGGTTGAGCATGTGGGTATGAACCCAACTCGGGTTGGCGTCATTAATATTTTACGTTTAATGGGTGCCAATTTAACAGTGCTTAATGAGCGTGAAGTCGGTGGCGAGCCGGTGGCCGATTTACATGTTAAATACGCGCCTCTGAGTGGTATTCATGTGCCGGAAGATCAAGTGCCGTTGGCAATTGATGAATTTCCAGCCCTGATGGTGGCGGCAGCCTGTGCCAGTGGCACTACCACGATCACTGGTGCCGAAGAACTGCGGGTTAAAGAAAGTGACCGTATTCAAGCGATGGTTGATGGTTTAAAGGCGATGGGTGTGACCATAGAAGGTACGGCAGACGGTGCTATCATCCAAGGCATGGGACCAAATCAGCACTTTTCCAGTGCCCAAGTGGTGACCCACCATGATCACCGTATCGCCATGGCTTTTACCATTGCCGGGCTGCGCGCCGATGCAAATGTCAAAATTCTAGATTGCGCCCATGTGGCTACATCGTTCCCTAATTTTGTCGAATTAGCGCGTACCGTAGGTATGACGCTTGATGAGGAATTTCAATCGTGAAAACTGTTCCTATTATTACCATTGATGGCCCTAGCGGTTCTGGTAAGGGCACGTTATGTAAGTTGCTAGCAGAGCGTTTGGGTTATAACTTATTAGATAGTGGCGCGCTATATAGGTTAGTGGCTTTAGCCGCCGAACACCATGGTGTGAGTCCAGAAAACGAATTGGCCGTCGCTGATATTGCAGGCTGCTTAGACGTGCAGTTCAAAACCAAGGGTGATGATATTCAAGTGGTACTAGAAGGCGAAGACGTCAGCTTAGCTATTCGCACCGAAGCCTGCGGCATGAATGCCTCTAAAGTGGCTAGCCTAACCTTGGTGCGCAAGGCGCTACAAGAGCGCCAGCGGGCATTTACCGAACTACCGGGCCTAGTGGCCGATGGTCGCGACATGGGTACGGTGATCTTTAAGGAAGCGCAGGTGAAAGTATTCTTAACTGCCAGCGCGCAAGAGCGGGCAGATCGACGCTATAAACAGTTGAAAAATAAAGGTTTGAATGCTAGCCTGTCAGACATACTGATGGATATTCAACAGCGGGACGAGCGCGACGAAAACCGTAGCATCGCCCCCTTGAAGCCTGCTGACGATGCATTGGTGATCGATTGTACGCAAATGACGATTACAGATGTGGAACAAAAGATCCTTACATTTATTCATAGCAAAGGCATTCTATAAGGCTTTTGTTAATTATTAACTAACTAAGAGGTGTCTCGATACGCCCGCACTGCTAGGCAGTTCCGAGCGTATCGTCATCCCCAGCGAGTATAGCTATGGGCGAAAGTTTCGCAGACCTGTTTGAAGAAAGTCTTCAACAGGTAGAGATGAAGAAAGGTTCTTTGATTACCGGTGTAGTCATTGCTATTGATAGTGAAGTCGTCACCATTAACGTGGGACTGAAATCAGAAGGCGTGGTTTCGCTCTCTGAATTTCTTAATGCGGCAGGCGAACTTGAAGTAGCTGTAGGCGATGATGTATTAGTTGCCTTGCAAGAAATTGAAGATGGCCTAGGTGCCACTCAAATCTCCCGTGAACGTGCTCGCGAAATGGAACGTTGGCAACAACTCGAGAAGATCCAAACGGCTGATGAAACTGTTACTGGTGTTATCAGCGCCCGTGTGAAGGGCGGCTTTAACGTAGAATTAGGCGGCATCCGTGCCTTCTTACCGGGCTCACTCATTGATACCCGGCCCTTACAAGATATCTCCCACCTTGAGGGTATTGACCTCGACTTTAAGATCATCAAACTCGATATCCTACGTAATAACGTGGTTGTTTCCCGTCGTGCATTGATGGATGAAGCCAATAAAGCCCAGCGTGAACAAGTGTTGTCGACCTTAGAAGAGGGTGCGGTGGTTAAAGGCTTTGTGAAGAACCTTACCGACTATGGCGCCTTCATCGACTTAGGTGGCCTAGACGGCTTATTACACATTACCGATATCGCCTGGCGCCGTATCAAACACCCCAGCGAGATGCTAACGGCCGGTGCCGACATTGAAGTTAAAGTACTTAAATTTGATGCCGAAAAACAACGCGTATCCTTAGGCTTAAAGCAGTTACAACAAGACCCTTGGACGAGCTTTACCGACACTTACCCAGTGGGCAGTCGTTTGCCTGCCACCGTCACTACCGTCACCGATTACGGGTGCTTCGCTCGGGTCTCAGATGGTATTGAAGGTTTAGTGCATGCGTCTGAAATGAGCTGGATGAAGCGTAACTTACACCCATCCAAGATGGTCGCCGTGGGTGACGAAATTGAGATTATGATCTTGGATATCAATTCCGAGAAGCGCCGATTGTCGTTAGGTATGAAACAATGTAGTGAAAGCCCATGGGTAGCCTTTGCTAAACAGTATTCAGAAGGCGATAAAGTTACCGGTAAACTTAACTCAAAAACTGATTTTGGTTTGTTTATTGGGCTTGAAGATGGCATTGACGGTTTAGTCCACGTGTCTGATGTCGACTGGAACAAGAGCGACGAAAGTTTGCTGGAAGAATACCAAAAAGGTCAGCAGGTTGAAGCCGTGATCTTATCCATCGACAGCGAGCGACAGCGTGTTGCATTAGGTATTAAGCAAATGGCAGGCGACCCATTCTCTGACTTTGCCGGCGCTAATGGCAAAGGTTCGGAAGTGACGGGTATCATTGCCGAGGTGACGCCGGGTGGTTTGTTGGTTAACCTGGCTGAAGGTGTGCAGGGTTTCCTTAAACGTGGTGAATTAGCTCAAGGCCAGGACTTATCCGACTTTAGTGAAGGCCAAAGCTTGACCAGTTTTGTTGCTAGTGTGGATCGTAAGGCGCGTTCTATTGCGTTAGCGATTCGTGCACAAGAAGCCGCTCAGCAACGTGCACAGATGAAAGAATTGAATACCCAATCCATTGACTTAGAAGGCCCTACGACCATTGGTGACCTGATTAAGGAACAGCTCAAAAAATAAAAAAGAGGGGCACGCTATGCGTAAGTCTGAGCTCATTGAAAATTTAATTGACCGCTTTCAGGGCATACCTGTAAAAAGTGTTGAGCAATCGGTAAAAGCCATTATTGAACATATGGCAGATGCTTTGGCAGCGGGAGATCGAATTGAAATTAGAGGATTTGGCAGTTTTTGTCTGCATTATCGAGCACCACGGACTGGGCGTAACCCAAAAACTGGTGACTCGGTGGAATTGGCAGAAAAGTATGTGCCTCACTTTAAACCCGGTAAAGAGTTACGCGATCAGGTAAACGATAGTCTATAATAGACTATCGTTTACTGACATCGAGTGCTTTGACTCGACGCCGCTGATTAGGTAGCAACCCGTGAAACTCATTAAGACTTTACTCTTCGCCATTACCGTTATTGTGGCCTTGGTAATGGGTGTGCTGTTTAGCACACGCAACAGTCAGGCCTTCTCCTTAGACCTTATCTTTTTTCAGTCCCACTCGATGAGCATTGCTATTTGGTTACTCTTGAGTTTGGCGTTAGGGATGTGCTTGTCAGCCTTTATTTATAGTGTTGTATTGCTTAAATTGAAGCGTCAAAATACTCGTCTTGAACGCCGTTTAAGCTTGATTTCTAGCACCAGTAAAGACCCTAAGGTCACCGTCTGACAATGGATTTATCCTTACTGTTGGTATTGCTTGCAGCATTAGGTATCGGCTGGTGGTTAGGGCAACGCGAGCGTAGTCAAAAACGCCATAAGGAAATGGGATTGCAGGCTGATTATTACCGCGGTCTTAATTACCTGTTAAATCAACAGACGGACGAAGCGCTTGAGCTGTTCATTCATGCCCTCGATGTAAACCCCCAAACCGTGGATACTCACTTGGCCCTAGGTAGCCTTTTTCGGCGCCGTGGTGAAGTTGATAAAGCCATTCAAATCCACCAAAATTTATTAGCGGGTAAAGGTCTAGGTCAAGAGCAGCTGATGTTAGCAGAGCTAGAATTAGCGCACGACTTTATTAAGGCGGGTTTGTTAGATCGTGCTGAAGAATTACTACTCGATGTGGCGCAGCAACCGAACCAGCAAAAAGCCAAAGCAACTGAATTACTTGTGGACGTCTATCAGCGCGAGCAAGATTGGCATAAAGCCCTAGAAGTCGGCGCCGCAGCGAATGTGTCTGCCAGTGTGGAGTTGGCACAAAGGTTGTCACATTTTTGTTGTGAACTTGCGGAAGAGTCATTAGGTAAGGGTGAAGAAAAGCCGTGTTTGTTGTATTTAAAACAAGCTAAGCGCCATAATGCAGACAACCCTAGGGTGAGTTTTTTACGCGCCAAACTCAGTATGCAGCAACACCACTATACAGATGCAAAACGGCATATGTTGGTTATGGCTCAACAAGATGTGCAGCTGATGCCGGAAATTATACAGCCCTTAAAGCAGTGTTTTGCTCAGTTAGACGATATCGCTGGCTGGCGTGCCTGGCTAAGCCAAGCCATGAGCCTACACCCCAGTACGAGTTTAGTGTTAGCTCAAGCCAAAGAATTAAGTCAAGACAATGATTCTGATGCGGCGGCCTATGTAACCGAGCAATTGAGGCAACGGCCGTCTGTGAAAGGCTTTAACTACTTAATCGATTTACACATGCAATGGGCTTCTGCCAATGCCAAAGACAGCTTGCAAGTGCTTAAAGGGTTAACCGTAGCCTTACAACGAAGCAAACCACATTACCGCTGTAGACAATGTGGTTTTGCTGGCAACTCAATGCATTGGCAATGCCCAAGCTGTCATCAATGGGGCAGCACCAAACCGATTTATGGATTAGAAGGAGAGTAGGTTGGACTACAACTTAACACAAGGGTCGCCCATAGTGGTGGCCTTGGATTATGAATCATCGTTCCAAGCGCTGGCCATGGCTTCACAGTTGGATCCCCAGCGCTGTCGTTTAAAGGTGGGTAAAGAGCTTTTTACCGCTGCAGGGCCGCAGTTAGTTGAGCAGCTACAGCAACAAGGTTTTGAGATATTTTTAGACCTTAAGTTTCACGACATACCTAATACCGTCGCCAAAGCAGTATTGGCGGCGGCGCGTATGGGCGTGTGGATGGTTAATGTTCACGCCAGTGGTGGTGCAGAAATGATGCAAACTACACAAGCTGCATTAAAAGCCAAAGGTGGCCATCAGCCCTTACTCATAGCCGTGACGGTGCTGACGAGCATGGATGCTGCAGGACTAAAAGCCACCGGCATCGATCAAACACCGGCACAGCGGGTTCTTTCCCTAGCGCATCTTAGCCAACAATCTGGTTTTGATGGTGTGGTCTGTTCGGCCCAAGAATCAGCACTCTTAAAAGCCGAGTTAGGTGCTGAGTTTAAGCTGGTGACACCGGGTATACGACCTTCATTCGCCGTGGCTGGCGACCAAAAACGCATAATGACACCTGCACAAGCCATACAAACGGGCAGTGATTACCTAGTTATAGGTCGACCAATCACTCAAGCTAAAGAGCCGATGCAGGCTTTAGAAATGATTGAGGAAGAGCTGGGTTAAAGCAAAATAATCACTTTGTGCTAGGCTTAATCTGTCTTCAAGATTTGAAGACAGATTAACTTAATCAAGGAGTAGATTATGAAAACTTATCGTCGATTATTAGTGCTTTTGTTTGCCACTACATTAGCTTTTTCACCGATAACCCGCGCTGCCGATGCCTTACCCGTTAATATTAATACCGCAACCGCGCCACAAATAGCCGAAGCACTTGATGGTGTGGGTGAGATTAGGGCGGCCGCTATTGTGTTATTGCGTGACCAAATGGGTGGTTTTACCAGTGTCGATCAATTGCTCAATGTGAGCGGCATAGGGGCAGCAACGCTAGAACGCATTCGCCCTTTAATCGTGCTAGAGTAAGGTAGATTAATACACTACATACGGGTATGCCGTGCATACCCGTTAGCAGCTCAAGGATTTCAATGATGGCCATGACATGGCAAGGGTTGCTGGCTGATCAGCGTTTTGGCAAACCCTACACAGAACAGCACCAGCAAGGCCGTACCCCGTTTCACAAAGATTATGATCGCCTTATTTTTTCCAGTGCGTTTCGACGCATGGGACACAAAACACAGGTGCATTCTTTATCCCATAACGACCACGTACACAATCGCCTGACTCATAGCTTAGAGGTAGCCAGTGTAGGCCGTAGTTTGGGGATTCAGGTTGGTCATCAATTACAACATCAAGCGCATTGGCCCGAGTGGATTGAGCCCCACGACTTAGGGGCTATCGTGCAGTCGGCCTGTTTAGCTCATGATATTGGTAACCCACCTTTTGGTCATTTTGGCGAGAGCTCTATTCGGCATTGGTTTGAAAGCTTCGCCGCCAGCGATGGTTTGCAACAACTGAGTAGCGCAGAGCAAGCTGATTTGCTCAATTTTGAGGGTAATGCTCAGGGCTTGCGTACGCTTACTCAGCTGGAGTACCACCAGTTTAAAGGCGGTATGCGCCTGACTTACGCAACTTTGGGCAGCTTTGTTAAATACCCTTGGTTGGCTGATTCGGCACAATGTGAACGCAAGTCTAAGTTTGGTGCGTTACAATCTGAAAAACATATTTTAGCTGATATTGCTGGCCGTTTGGGGTTAATCCAACAAGGGGATTATCAGTGGTGCCGGCACCCATTGGTGTACTTAATGGAAGCCGCCGATGACATTTGTTATGCCATTATCGACTTAGAAGACGGCGTTGAGCTAGGCATTATTGATGAACAGGATGTGCTCGAATTACTGGCCCCGATCACTGGGCCGTTGGCCGTGCCTGAGCGGACGCCCATGATAGATGCCTATTATTCCACTCGTCGTTTGGCCTTGTTGAGAGGCAAGGTCATTGATTACTTAGTTCAGTCGGCCGCGCATACGTTTATACAGCAAGTGCCTCGCTTACTGACAGGCGAGCTAGAAGGTGACTTAATTGCCCATTGTGACCCAGTGACGCAAAAAATTATTGGTGATGCCAAAGCTTTGGCCAAAAATCGTATTTTTTTGGCCCCTGAACGCCATCGCACGGAATTGGCGGCTTATTCGGTATTAGAAAAACTGCTCGATGGCTTTGTGCCGGCTGCATTGGCTGTGGTCAAAACTGCTACTAACGATGCCCCCTTATCGTTTAAAGCCCAAAAACACCTCGCTTTAATGGGCACCCACCGGCCTACACAAGACAACAGTGCCTATCAAGCCCTGTGTTCCACTATGGACTTTATTGGTGGCATGACCGACAACTATGCAGTTGATCTTGCGCGCCAGCTCAGTGGTGAAATGAATTAGTTACCACGCTGTTAAAAATATCGACTAACCTTAAGGTATCAATTCTTAGTGCATGGATGCTTAGATGCACGATATCCCTCTATACAGCGCTGTGTCTTTAAATGATGCTATTGCTTTAGCAGACTTAGTCTTAGAAACGGCAGCTACCGCAGGCGCCTCAGATCTGCACTTAGAACCCCAGCCCAAAAGTATGCGGGTACGGATGCGGGTGGATGGTTTAATGCGTTTGCTGCAAGCCCCCTTTGACAACCTTCCTGTCAGCGCTGCTGATGCATTGGTGGTGCGTTTTAAGCTGTTGTCCAACATGGATATTGGTGAGCGCAGAAGACCCCAAGATGGCAGCTTTCAATGGCAATTACAATCTCGAAAAGTAGATATTCGTAGTAGCAGCTTGGCTGGCCATTGGGGCGAAAAGCTGGTGTTGCGACTGCAGTGGCAACAACAAAATACTCAGCTCGATCAACAGGGCTTAGCGCCCACTCAATTGTCCCAAGTCACGGCGCAACTGATCAAACCTCAGGGGCTTATTTTAGTTACCGGGCCCACGGGTAGTGGTAAATCCATGTTGCTTTACAGTTGTTTAAAGCAACTACAAGCGCCGCACCTAAACTTAGTTAGTTCCGAAGATCCGGTGGAAATTGCCTTGCCTGATGTTCATCAAGTGGCGGTGAATGCCGATATTGGATTAACCTATAGCCATATTTTAAGGGCTTTATTACGCCAAGACCCAGACGTGATCATGCTTGGTGAATTGCGCGATGCAGATAGCGCTGACGTGGCTCTAAAAGCGGCTCAAACGGGTCATTTGTTGCTCACCTCTATGCACACCAGTAGCATAGGCGAAGCCATGCACCGATGTCACGGGTTAGGTGTTGATATGTTGGCCTTAAGCTATTGTTTGAGTTTAATCATTAACCAGCGGCTCGTGCGACGTTTGTGTGACCTGTGTAAGCAACCCATGAGCCGGGCCGCATTAGAACAGCTTTCGAGCCATATGTGGCAAAGGGCGCAGGCGGATTACGACGGTTGCTACGGCGAATTTAAGCCCTGTATTGCTGTGGGTTGCGTAAATTGTAATGAGGGTTATCGAGGACGATTTGGGCTATTTGATATTCTTGTTATGGATCAGTTGACCCGCGAATTAGTGGTAGAGCGGAGACTTGATCGGTTCGACTCGGTGGCAGGCGTCCGGCGGCAAGGGCTTTGGAGAATCATGTCGGGGCATACCACCATGGAAGAAGTTAACAGGGTGACTTGGTGATGGCGGCCTATTGGTTGTGGCGCGGTGTCGATGGCCAGGGGCAAGAGTGTCAGGGTTTGAAACAGTGCGACAACCGCTTACTGTTACAATTACAACTGTCACAACAAGGTATAGACTTAATAAATAGCCAACGCGTTTGGTTCTGGCACAGACGTTGGCCTAAACGCATCGCCGCGCAACATTTACAGCAACTTCTACAGCAGTGGTCGCAACTGATGGCTGCGGGCCTGCCGCTGTTAATGTGTTTACAGCTCACGCAGGTTGCTAAGGCACCTATGCGCATCAAAATCGAATTGGTGAACATACAGCAAAGCTTGCTAAGGGGGGCTAGTTTTGCTGACGCCATTGCCCTTAGTGGGTTGTTTAGTTCGGCCTTGGAACATCTCATCGCCGCAGGAGAAGCGAGCGGCGAGTTACCCCAACTATTGGCTCAAACACATTGTCAGTTGATGGCCAATAACGACCTAAAACGACGCTTTTTACGCACCATGATCATGCCAGGCATCACCTTGTTTAGCGGTGTTTTGGTGAGTTTGCTCATCGTTTATTGGGTTGTGCCACAGGTGGCTAATTTGTACGCTTCGGCGAACTATGGTTTGCCAAGAATGACCCAATGGTTGCTGCTAGTGGCCGAGTTTCTTCGGCACAAGGGTTGGGTTCTGTTGGTTTTGACAACGCTGTTTAGTGTTGTTGTAATGGCCTTGTGGTCACTACCTAGAGCTAGGTTGTGTATGGAAATGGGCTTGTGGCGGCTGCCAGGTGTGGGTCCATTAATGCACTTACATGGGCAAGCTGAGCTGTATTTATTGTTGAATTTAACATTTAATGCGGGTGTTTCGTTATTAGAGGCCATTGCTCTGGCTGGCAATGCGAGCTCTTGGCGCTGCATCAGTCGCGACTTAGACGTTGCTACGGTCAAACTGAAGCAAGGGCAACGGTTAAGCCAAGTATTTGCAAGTGTTGGTGTGCCGCAACATGCCGTGCAAATGATTCGTATGGGCGAGGCCAGCGGTCATTTAGGCACTAGTTTTAACCAACTACAAGGTTATTATCTACAGCAAGCTCAAAGCCATAGTTTGTGGTTAGAACAGCTTATTGAACCTGTTCTGCTGCTCCTGGTGTCGGTGTTTGTGGGTGGCATTCTTGTGGCGCTTTATTTACCTCTATTGCAGATGGGTCAGGTGATGTGAGCTGGCGTTGTGGCTGCTATAATGATAGGCCTAGTCTGATTTAATAGGAAACAGGTATGATCGTCGGCCTTACAGGCGGAATCGGTAGCGGAAAAAGTGCAGCCAGTGGTTTCCTAAAGCAGTTAGGCGTTACCTTGGTGGATGCAGATAAAGTGGCTCGCGAAGTGGTAGTGGCTGGTAGCCCAGCGCTGGCCACCATAGCGACCCACTTTGGCGAGCAAGTGTTGTTGCCAGATGGCAACTTAGATCGCGCCGCATTACGCCAAAATATATTTTCTAATAAAGCCCAAAAAGACTGGTTAGAAGCGTTGTTGCACCCTCTTATAGGGGCCTCTATTGATACCCAATTAGCGGTTGCCTGTGGGCCGTATGCCGTACTGGAATCACCCTTGTTGCTGGAAACCCAACAACATACCAAAGTTGATTTTATTGTGGTGGTGGATGCGAGCGAAGCCCAGCAACTACAGCGTGCCAGTCTTAGGGATCATAATTCTACCCAACAAATACGAGCGATCATGGCCAGCCAAATGCAACGCCAACAACGTCTAGACCGTGCCCACTGGGTGTTAGACAATCAGCAGGACTTGAGTCACTTGAAGCAGCAAGTGGCGCAATTACATCAACACCTTTGCCAGCTTACGGAAACCTCTACATGAGCCAATACCCTTGCCCACAGTGCCAAAAAACCTTGACTTGGAACCCCGAAAATCCAGATCGACCATTTTGCAGCGAACGTTGCAAACAAATTGACCTAGGTGCATGGGCCAGTGGTGATTACGCCATTGCCGGAGACGAGCTGGAAAATGACTTTTCTAGCGCCTTGCTGGGTTCTGCTGATCAACAGGATTAATACAGGGATCGGGCAGTTTTATATAATTGGCCTACAATTTAGGACACAAAAATTTTTCACAGGAGCGTGACATGTTGGATTCTAAGGACAATCAATCCCTTTGCTATTGGTACATTCAAGGCTTTTCATTACTTGAATTATTGTTAGTAGTGGCCTTGATCGGCATATTAGCTGCTTTTGCGGTACCTACCTACCAAAGTTATTTGCAAAAAACTCGTTTTATGGAAGTGGTGCAGCAAAGCCATGGGGTGCGTATAGCTCAGTCGGCCTGTTTGTTGCAAGCAGGCGAGAACCTAGCGGCTTGCGACACCTTTACTGAATTGGCGTACCCGGCTCCCCCGGCCAGCGATAATACCCAAAGTCTTACTGTGGCTGCCACAACGGGTGTTATTACCGGCACCGCTACCGCAGCGGCGGGGGGCTACACTTTTGTACTCACACCTAGTATCAATAGTGCAGGGCAGCTGAGCTACGGGCATGGAGGCACCTGCGTGGCCATAGGTTATTGTAACTAACCATGGTCATCTAGAATTGGCTAGGCTTGGCTGAACCGGCCTTTAATGGCTCTCGTCAATATCCCGCTGGACCCGACGTGTATGGCCACGAAGGTCTGAAATGATGGCTGATAGTTCGTTCACAAGAAGGTCGGCTTTATCCAGTTTTTGTTCGAGCATTAAGGTTTCACTTAGCTCGGGTACGGTCACTTCGGCGGGCGATTCGGCGCCAGCGATTAACCACAAAACGGGTACGTTTAGGATGCCAGAAAGTTCTATGAGTTTGTTGGCGCGGGGGCTAGTGCGGCTAGACTCCCAGTTAGAAACAGTGCTTTTTTTAATGCCCATTCGAAGGGCTAGTTGGGCTTGGGAAAAGCCGCTGGCCTCACGGGCGTTGATAATACGAGTACTTAGAAAAAGGGCAGAAGTGTCTGGTTGGGTGTTAGGCATGGAATCTCGGTAGATTATGAATGAAACTCTACCATACGTGGTCGACCGCCTAAAATCAAAGGCGTATCCCTGCACGCCAGAAACAGCTAAAATCACGGCCCCCTTATTTATACTGATATCAACATAGTGAAACACGCCTCCAACCATTACGATGTGATTATTCTCGGCGCAGGTGCCTCTGGATTGCTATGCGCCTTTACGGCTGCGCGCCGTGGCAGAAAAGTGCTGGTGCTAGAGAAATCCAATAAAGTAGGTAAAAAGATTTTGATGTCGGGCGGGGGACGCTGTAATTTCATCAACTATTATGTTGAGCCTGATCACTTTATTTCTGCTAACCCTCACTTCTGTAAAGCCGCACTAACTCGATATAGCCAATGGGACTTCATTGCCATGGTCGAGCAACATGGTATTGAATTTGAAGAGCGTAAGCACGGGCAGCTATTTTGCCAGCATTCAGCCAAAGATATCTTGAATATGCTGCTGCACGAATGTGAACAAGTGGGTGTGGAAATAAAAACACGCTGCCAACTTGATGAAGTAAAGGCTGTACAGGCCACGGCAAGCCGTTATCAGCTTAGTTTTAGCCAAAACAACCAACCCCTTAGTTTGGTGTGTGAAACGCTAGTGGTGGCCACGGGGGCCTTGTCTATTCCCACGCTAGGAGGCAGTGGTATTGGTTATGACATTGCTCAGCAGTTTGATGTAGCGCTGGTTGAGCGAAAGGCCGGGTTGGTACCATTTATGTTTAGCGGTAATCTCAAGTCAATCTGTGAGCGTTTGTCTGGCTTAGCCTTAGAAGTAGGCGTGACCTGCAAGCAACAGAGTTTTAAAGAGAACTTGCTGTTTACCCACCGCGGCCTGAGTGGCCCTGTTATTTTGCAAATTTCGAACTACTGGTCACCAGGAGACGAAGTCATCATTAACCTTTTGCCCGACGATGATGTGGCCCAGTGGTTACTCAATGCCAAGCAGCAACAAGGCAAAAGCTTGTTAAAAACCCTACTTAGCCAAAAGATGGCTAAGTCTTTGGTTAGTGAAATACAAAACCTATGGTGGCCAGAGCTAGCCACAGCACCACTGAGTGACTTTAGTGATAAGAAACTTGTGTTCATCGCCCAACAAATCAGTCATTGGCGCATCAAGCCTTCTGCTACCGAAGGCTACCGTACAGCAGAAGTGACTTTAGGCGGAGTGGATACCGACGGCATCAGCTCCAAAACCATGGAAGCCAAACAACAACCAGGATTGTTTTTTATTGGCGAAGTATTGGACGTCACCGGTCACCTTGGCGGCTACAATTTTCAGTGGGCTTGGTCTTCTGGTTACAGCGCGGGTTTGGTGGTTTGATTTGAGTTAACACAGGTAACGAATCTACAAACGCATTCTTGGCACGTCATTGGGGTCTAGCTTTAGTTCAATGAGCAATGGTTTGGATCGTTTTTGGATGGCCGTCATGGCTATTTCAAGGTCATCTACAGAAGCCACCTCGATACCTTCACCGCCAAGGGTCGTAGCCACTTCGGCAAAAGAGGGCCAGGAGAACATAGCAAGGCTTGGGTCCATTTGACGATCGATGAATTGAATATGTTCGGCACCGTAGGCCGAGTCATTGGCAACAATAACAATCAGGTCACTGTTCATACGCACGGCGGTATTAAACTCGTTGATGCCGCCCATCATAAAGCCACCATCACCGGTGAACATCACTACGGGTAAATCAGTATTGGCAAAGCTGGCGCCAATGGCTTCTTGGAGGCCCAAACCAATAGACCCAAAGTGAGCGGTATTTAGAAAATAGCGTGGGCATGGCACAGACACTCTACACCACACTTCAGTCATAAAACGCCCTCCGTCACTGGTAAGGATGCGTTGCTTGGGTAAGCTCTCCTCCAGTCGTTCTAAGGCGTAGATATAGTCTACATGGCTAGCGGAGGCCATTTGTCTTTTAGCGGGAGCATGGCGATGCAAGCTAAATGGTTCAAGATCCAAGGTAAATCCACTAGCAGGCACTTCAGCTTCGTTTAACCAATAAATGATGTTCTCTGCCGTCAGGCGAGCATCGGCTGTGAGACCCACTGTTGGGTGATGATTTTTGCCGATTTCGGTGGGTTCGTTATTAATTTGGATTACACGTTTGCCATCAACCAGTTTGCCTTTGTCGGTGGTGAAGTGATGTAGGCTGGTGCCAAAACAAATAATACAATCTGACTTGGCGATTAAGTCGTAGGCCGCATTAGTGCTTAAGGTGCCAAAAATGTCCATATTATAGGGTTGATCGCTAAATAAACCTTTGGCTTTCAAGGTTGTGGCTAACGGGGCCTCTAGGCGATCGGCCAGTTGTACTAGGTTGTCTTTGGCATTTATAGCACCACTACCGGCGAGAATTACTGGGCGTTTAGCCGAGGCGATCATACCAATGGCGTTGTCGAAATCATCGCCTTTGGGCACCAAATTTGGGGTATTAAATACCGGTAATTTAACACTTTTGTGAGCTAACTCTTGCCACATGAAATCGGCGGGCATGTTGACCACGATGGGGCGATTTTCTGTTTGTGTGCGGTAAATAGCCTGGGCGATATCTTGGGTGACAGTTTCAGGCGCGCGCAGTTGGGTAAAGCCGGCACCGGTGGTTTTGATGAGTTCTCTTTGGTCGATGTTCTGCAAGTTTTGCGGATTAGCTGCGGGTGTATCACCTGCCAGCAACACCATAGGCATACGCGCTCTAACCCCTTCTACGAGTGCTGTGGTGCAATTGGTCAGCGCCGGGCCATGGGTCACGGTGGCTATACCGACTTTGCCCGACACCTTAGCGTAGGCTAAAGCCATTAATACAGAACTACCTTCAATGGCTGCAGGAATAAAGGTACCGCCGCAGTGGCGTACGAAATGATCCACCATAAACAGGTTGGCATCACCCATTAGGCCAAACATGGTGTCTATGTCGTGGTCTACCATCGATTGAGCGATGGATTGATAGATATAGCTTTTTGAGTTTGCCTGAGACATAGCTGAATTCCAAACAGTAATTGAGGTTAATAGCTCTAGGTAATGATATTCATATATGCTGGAAAATGTTGTTTATTTGTGCATTAATATGCGTATAATATGGGTATTATTTCCACATTTGTGTAATTTTTAGGGTAATAATTCCATATGCATATTAGCAATCAGGATCGACAGCTCATTGAACTCTTGTATCAAGACTGTAGGCGTAGCAATGTGGAAATGGCCGAACAGGTGGGTATGTCACCTTCGGCTTGCTGGCGTCGGGTCAAGGCCTTGGAAGAGGCTGGCATCATTCGTCGTTATGGTGTGGTGATTGATGAAGCTAAACTGGGTATGAATTTTCGTGCCATGGTCGACGTTAGTTTATCGCGCCATGATCCAGAAAATGGCGCCAAGTTTGAACAGTCCATGGCCAATTGTGATTTGGTGGTGGAGTGTTATGCCACCACTGGGCGTGAGGATTACAGCATGCTAGTGGTGTGTGAGGATATACAGGCCTACAACGATTTTCTGGATCGCTTTTTGTTTAAGGTGACTTGCGTGGAAAACGTGCTTACTAATGTGATTTTAAAAGAGGTTAAACGCCACGGGCTGCCAATTTAGTACCGTCCCTAGAAGCTAACCTCTTCAACCTTGGTGTTATTTGCCTCATCACGGCTGGCCTTGGCAACAATTTCTTCCACCGATGCAGTTTTTGTATTTACCCCTCCCAATGCCTTTAATAGATTACTGATTAGGGCTTCTAGTTCAATAGTCATGACAGAGAATTCGATATCAAATTGTTCCACTACGGACTGTGCTTCTGTAGTGTCGGTTTTCTCGTGCACCTTGTCCTCAAAGCGTAAACGTTTGATGGATAGTTGGTCATCCAGCATGAAATTGATGCCTTCCATCCAATGTAAAGCTAATTTGGTGACCAGCATGCCAGACGCTAACAGGTTGGCAATTTCGGTAGATGACAAGTCTTGTTGTTTACAGCGAATAACGCTGCCGGCTTCTTTGGCATCAGCCAGTTCACACTCTTCACCAAGCACGGTGTTTTCAGGCGCTAAGGTAGAGGTGACCCAGCTTGTCATGGCATTAACAGGCGCTTGTAGGGTGGATAGTGGTACCACAGCCATCGTACCTAAGGTGTCGCGCAAGGTGTTAATTAGCTCTTCAGCTCTCGTGGCTGATGCAGTATCGACAATCAGATAACCTTGCTCAGGGTCAATGTAAGCGTATTGCAATTGAGAGCGTGTGAAAGCCCTAGGCAATAGGTCCATCATTACTTCGTCTTTCAACTGTAAGCGCTGCTTTCGGCCAACCTTGCGGGCTTCGGCATCTTCGATGGTGCCAACCTTTTCGGCTAAAAGCTCATTTACAACGGCTGCAGGTAAAACCTTTTCTTGGCGTTTGGCGCAAACCATAATGTAGCTTTGGCTGGCGTGAGCAAAACCGCTTTGTTCAACATGGCCGGTAATAGGGGAGACCCAACCTATACGTTTTTGGTCTTGACTAGCGCAGGGTACGAAAGGCGCGGCGGATAGTGCTTGATCTAGTTCCTCTGCGGTTAACGTGAAAGGTTTGGTAAAACGGTAAATACGGATATTTTTAAACCACATACAAATAGTCTCTGTTGCTAGCTGTTCGTTACGTCGGAGTAGGCCTGGCTTTCTTTAGGCACAAAAAAGCCGCAATTAAGCGGCTTTTTTAAATTTAGAGTGGCTCCTCGACCAGGACTTGAACCTGGGACCAATAGATTAACAGTCTACTGCTCTACCAACTGAGCTATCGAGGAATCACGGGGTTTCGCGTTGAGGTTGGCTCCTCGACCAGGACTTGAACCTGGGACCAATAGATTAACAGTCTACTGCTCTACCAACTGAGCTATCGAGGAATCACTCAATGCGAGGCGCGAATATTAATGATCTATTGGCCCTGAGTCAAGGGTAAAAAAGCACTTTATTTGAATAGCTTAAACCTTTATCGGTGGCTGTAGGTATGTGCAACATAATTAACCTATTTTAGCCACCATTTACAGTTGAGTTACATAATTAGGGTTTACTGATTGGTAAGCTTGGCCAGCTTACAAAAAAAAGACGTAAAGCCTATTTCTTCTCAACAACTCTTAAACAATAAATACGCAGCCCAGTGCTAGATTGGCGTTAAGCAAAATCTACATGGAAACGCGACATGAAATATTTAATGTTGTTGATGTGTTTAACCCTTTCGGCCTATACCAGTGCCATGAGTGCACCCTTAGGTGAAGTGTCTCAGACCCACCAATCGCCAGCTACGATGTTTGAATAATGGCGCACTATGCTGGATCGTCATGGGTCCACTAAAGCGGCATCCTGTGCCGGTGAATCCAATGGTTGTTTACCCAGTGATGTGTTAGATCGTCTGTATAAGCTTAAAGGTGCCAATCAGATGGAACAATTAAACAGTGTTAACAAGTTGGTCAATCGAGTGCGCTACACTAGCGACAAACGACAGTATGGCACCAATGACTATTAGGCTTCACCGGCTGAATTTTTTTTGCTAATGGTAAGGGCGACTGCGAGGATTACAGCATCGCTAAGTACTTTGCTCTACGTGAGCTCGGTTTTGCAACCCAAGACATGCGGTTGATTATTTCTAAAGACAGCAAAATCGACGAGTATCACGCAGTGCTGTCAGTTCATTTAGATGGCCAATTCTATATTCTCGATAACCGCACGAGTCGCATTAAAGTCGATGTTCAATTACCGAGCCTCAAACCCATTTATGCCCTCAATGAAAGTCAGTGGTGGCTTTACCAAGGTGCCCTCAAATCGTTAAAAGGTTAATTACAGTTCGCTTTGTATCACCCAACACTGTTGGCCCACGCTTTTGAGTTTTATGCATAGTTGCCTCGCTCGATCATGCCCAAGGCCCTTGGTCTTTATCCTACTTGTTTTCACCCCGCTGGATGTTTGCTCAACGGTGTGTTCGCTATACAGTTGATGGTTTAGCATCGGCGCGTAATCGTAAGCTTGAGCCTTGGTTTTGGCCGTGTTGGCACCCATGTTGATTTGCCATAAATAGGGCTCTACGGCTGCGCTAATGATGGCGCCTTCTCCACTCCTTTTATAATGGGCCTCTAGTGCTAGGTTATTTATGTCATTGGCTGAGTGGTTTTGGGCGTCGTTGTAGGACATAATGCTTACCAAGTCATCGCTATTGAGTGAGCCCGATTGTTCGCTACTGGCAGGTGCCAAGTCGACAATGTCAGATAACTTGTTCTGGTTGGAGCGAGCCAAGGATAATTGCTCAAGCGGCTGTTGCCACGAACCGAGTGCAAGGTGAGAACTGGACAAAATTTTGGCGTAGGCTTGCACTGTGTCGAGTGTCGACTGCAGGTAGATTAGGTGTATCGCCATGGCCTCAACACTAAGGGAATACATGGACTGTGGGCTTACTGTGTTATTGAGCTGCCTATTTCAGCTGAGCCGAAAATGACTTTCTGAGGTTTGGTATTGCGCCTTTAAACTCTGCATTTTTTGATACTGGTAATGGTAATTAACCAATGCCAAGTTGAGCTGGGCCAAATGGGTCTCTTTGGACAGGGTGGGCGATGCGGTTGCGGGTTCACGTTGGTGGGCTTTAGTCAGTAGCGCGCTGGATATTTGTGACCACACGCATTTTCCCAGCATGGAGTCTTCATATAATCGACGGTATTGCAGTATTTTTAGGCTTGGGAAGTTATTTCTTAAGTTAGCGTAAATAGCGCTGTAACTCTGTTTGAGTAAGCGTTTTGTAAATTGGTCAAGGTCCAGATGACTAGGGTTGGGCAGCTGTACGTGCAGTTGCGATAAAGGTAAGTGATGTAAAGAAAAGTGGGTCTGCGCGAGGCCTGTGAGTTGTGATAGCCGACGACCGACTTGTGTTTGATGGTGTGACAACTGACGCTCGGTGCCTGCCAATGCGCTTAATGTGTCCAGCTGGCTACACGGCGTCGGTGTTGCTTGTGCCTTGTGATGCTACAGGCGGCATTAGCAGTTTTTGAACCAGCCATACACGCTGTAAGGCATAGTGAATTATGGCCAGTTCCCAGTAGGTTTCTACTAACGCTAGGGCGTTATTTTGAGCCGTGTAAAAAAGTGTGTTTTGGGGCTGTAGCTGAGTTTGAATATGATGAAACCCATACAGAGACGCCTTGATCGGAGTGGCTGCAGTGGGCGCCACCGTTTGGGCTAGGGTATAGGCTTTACTTAGGGCAAAACTGATGTTTGCCGGTGTTGTAGGCGCACTTTGGAGCGGTGTAGTGGGTGGGGTTTGGCTCCACGCGCTCAGCAATATTTCGTATAAAAGGCTCATGCCAAACTTGGCATGGTGCCTGCGGCGCATACATAATTTCATTTCTATTTCCTAAACCTATAATCTGGCGAATTCAGCTGGGATAAGGTAAATATAATAAAAATGAATAAATATAAAATTTGAATGGGTTTTTTTGGTGTTATTTATTATGGCCCTTAAGCAAGGTCGAGAGGGGCTTTCGTGCTACCATGCGGTATTACACAAAACTGAGGAATTGCTGTGGACACCACTGCACAAAAACTGCTGGAGTCGGTGTTGTTGCCACTCAAAGTAATACACCACCAACTTGACAATGACAGCCACAAGCACAGTGGCTCGGCCACCGATAGCCATTACAATTTGGTATTAGTATCCCAGGAGTTTGAAGGCTTAGGGTTGGTGAAGCGGCACCAGCAGGTGTACGCCTTAGTGGGCGCACTGATGAGCAACCCGATTCATGCCTTAGCTCTACACTGTTACACACCTGATCAGTGGCAGGCGCGTCAAGCGAAGATGCCTCCTACGGCACCGTGTATGGGTGGCAGTTAAGCACTAAAACTGCGCACATAAAAAAGCCTCCTGATGCATAACAACGGAGGCTTTAATGGCTATTGCACAGGTGGTTAAACTTTAGAAGTCGCCAGTGCCAGCTAGTTCTTCTCTACGCTTGGCCATAAAGTCGTTCAAGCCGTCATCAATGCTCTGGTCCAAAGCTGGGGCTTGGTAGTCGTTGAGCATCTTCTTCCACAACTTGTTAGCCCGCACTTGAATGTCTTGGCTGCCGTCTTCTTCCCACTGCTCAAAGCTGTTGTTGTCAGCAAGATTAGACATATAAAAGGCGTCTTTGAAGTTAGCCTGTGTGTGTGTGCAGCCTAAGAAATGGTTGCCTGGGCCAACTTCACGGATAGCGTCCATGGCTTGGCCATTTTCAGATAAATCTACACCCTTGCAGAAGGTATGCGCCATGCCCAGTTGGTCACAGTCCATAACGAACTTTTCATAACCCATAGACAGGCCACCTTCTAACCAACCGGCAGAGTGAAGGGCAAAGTTAACTCCAGCCATAATGGTTGGCATGAGGGTGTTGGCACTTTCGTAAGCCGCCTGAGCGTCGGCAATTTTGGAGCCCGGTAACGAACCACCACTACGGAACGGCACACCTAAGCGACGAGCCAATTGCGCAGCACCGTAAAGTACTAACGCTGGCTCGGGTGTACCGAAGGTGGGTGCGCCAGACTGCATCGAGATGGAGCTAGCAAAGGTGCCGAAGATACACGGCGTGCCAGGGCGGTACAGCTGAATAAAGGTAATGCCGGCTAACACTTCCGCCAACACCTGTGCCAATGTTCCGGCAACGGTTACTGGCGACATAGCACCAGCAAGAATAAATGGTGTAACTACACAAGCTTGCTTGTTTTCGGCGTAAATTTTGGCCGCACCCAGCATGGTGTCGTCAAAGGTCATAGGTGAGTTAGCGTTGATTAAGCTAGTGGTCACGGTATTGTTTTTGACAAACTCTTCACCAAATACAATCTTTGCCATGTTCACGGTATCTTGCGCTCGAGATGGTGCAGTCACAGACCCCATAAAGGCTTTGTCGCTGTACTTAATGTGGCTGTAAAGCATGTCTAGGTGGCGAGTGGTTACGGGTACGTCTACGGGTTCACATACAGTACCACCAGAGTGGTGCATGTAAGGCGACATGTAAGCCAGCTTAACGAAGTTTTGGAAATCATTGATAGTGGCGTATCGACGGCCGTTGTCTAAATCGCGTACAAATGGGCAGCCATAACCTGGCGCAAAGATGGTGTTTTTGCCGCCGATGTCTAAGTTACGCTCACTGTTGCGTGCGTGTTGAGTGTAAGTTGAAGGTGCAGAGGCTTGGATGATCTGGCGACACATCCCGTGAGGAAAACGTACACGCTCGCCATCGACACTGGCGCCCGCAGCCTTAAGTACTGCTAGCGCTTCTGGGTCGTCACGAAATTCAATGCCAGTTTCAGCTAAGATAATGTCGGCATTGCGCTCTATTAGCTCTAGGCCAGCTTCATCCAACACTTCAAATGGATTTAGTTGGCGAGTAATAAAGGCCGGTGCTGTTACAGTGTCTGCGGCACGTGATGCTTGACGTGCACTACGACCACCACCGCTTTTGCGGCGTCCGCGGGCTTCACTCATGGAAATACTCCTCAGTACAATGGGGCAGGTTTAATCTGGGACAAATTTTGCAGTTGTTGAGGTTTGTATGCTGACTAAGTGGCGACTGCTTGTTGTGTTTAAGCGCCACTTTTTTAATTATCGGCGAGATGGCTTTACTTGAGTCTATTCAGATGAATAAAATTCATGTTTATGTGAGAAAAACTCAACCTCAGCCTATCGGAACATGCAGGGTAACCTAGCTAACAATCCCAGACAAAGGTAGCATAGCCACATTATTGGTATCTTTTGAGAAGCACACATGAGCAACAATGTTTTACAGGATCTTTTAGAAAAACGCGGCGTATTATTAGCAGACGGTGCCACCGGCACTAACTTATTTGCCATGGGCCTAGAAACAGGTGATGCGCCTGAGCTGTGGAATGTGGACCATCCGGATCGTATTGCCGCTAACTACCAGAGTTTTGTTGATGCCGGTTCAGACATTATTTTAACCAACACCTTTGGTGGCACGCATTACCGTATGAAGTTGCACAACGCCCAAGATCGGGTTCACGAGCTCAATGTGGCGGGGGTTAAAATTGGTAAGCAAGTGGCAGCCAAAGCAGGGCGGCTGGTTATTGTGGCTGGCTCTATTGGGCCGACGGGCGAGATTCCAGAACCTATGGGCAGTTTAAGTCATGCCGATGCCGTAGCCGCCTTTACCGAACAAGCGGCGGCCTTAAAGGCAGGTGGCGCTGACGTATTGTGGGTGGAGACCATGTCCTCAACACAAGAATCGGAAGCGGCAATAGAGGGCGCCAATACTACTGGTTTACCGGTAATTTGTACCTACAGTTTTGATACCAATGGTCGTTCAATGATGGGTGTGACACCCTCGGACATGGTGCAATCTTGTGCCCACGAAGACCACACAGCTTATGCGTGTGGTTCTAACTGCGGTGTGGGCGCGTCGGAGCTGGTGATGGCGATTCGTAATATGCGTAATGCCCCTGGTGGTGACAAAGCCATATTGGTGGCGAAGGCCAACTGTGGTATTCCGGAATACCTCAATGGTGCGATTCATTATAATGGTACACCAGAAATTATGGCTCAATATGCCACTATGGCCATGGATGCCGGCGCTAATATTATTGGTGGCTGTTGTGGCACGTCGCCAGAACACGTGGCGGCGATGCGTAAAGCCCTGGATGGCCATACCAAAGGTGATGCACCCACAGTGGAGCAAATCGAATCTGCTCTGGGTGAAGTGTCTAAAGGCGGTAAGGCACAGTTTGCCGGCGACTTGAGTGTGGCGGGTGGCGCCGCAGACGGCGCCGCTACCAGCCGTCGTTCACGCCGCCGTTAGAGGTTAAGATCTCTTCAGCGTGATGCCTTTGCCAGCACTGTCTGGCCAAGGCATGTCAGCGTGTTGTTGTTCAAGCTGCGCCAAACTTCCCTGCATCATGTCGCCAAAATTACTGACCTTTTTGGCTTTTAAGTTATAACTCAAAAACAGCATCTCTACGGTGGCCAATAACTCTTGTTGGGCGTTAAACATGCGGTGAAAAATACGCATGCGTTTGTTGTCTGTTTCTAACAGTTGCGTGGTTACCGTAACCACTTCCCCCAAACCAATTTCTTGTATGTAAGCGAGATGGGTAGCTACCGTAAAAAGCGTTTCGCCCGTGGCTTGGATGTGTTCCAGCGTTAAACCAAGGTGGTTCTGTAGGGTGTCGGTCGCCTGTGTAAAGATAACTAAATAATAGGCGTCGTTTAGGTGGCCATTATAGTCAATCCAATCTTTTATAATCGGTGTGCTAAGGGTATTTAAAGCGTGATTCATACGGTTTCCGTGTCTATGATTGTGGCTACTTAAGGCCCATAGATTAGTCGTTGCAAGTGGTGCAAAGAATGATTAATATCGCACTATTGTTGCACATAAACGACAGCGGGTTAAGTAACCATGTTTGCGCCTCAAAATCCTAGCAAGACCATTAACATTGCCTTCTATCTCGTGCCCGAGTTCTCTATGATCGGGTTTTCCGCCTTAGTCGATCCCTTGCGTCAGGCCAATAGCCAATCGGGTCAACGTTTATACCAATGGCAAGTGATTAGTGCTGCTGGCGGCCCCGTGGCGGCGAGTAATGGCATGAGCCTGGTTGCTGATTGCGCCTTAGGCCGCGAGTTCAGGCTCGATATGTTGGTATTGTGCGCCGGTTTTAGGCCAGAAAAAGGCTACAACAAAAATTTGCAGCATTGGTTACAGCAACACAGTCGCAGAGGCGTGTGGCTGGGAAGCCAAGACACAGGGAGTTATTTATTAGCCAAAAGTGGGTTGTTAAATGGCACTCGGGCGACCATCCATTGGGAAAACCTGATGGCCTTTAAGGAAGTATTTAGGTGTGTGGACGTGGTCGACGAGTTGTATGAAATTGATGGCCGCCGTTTTACTTGTTCTGGTGGCTTAGCTGGCCTAGATATGATGCTCTATCTGATTCAGTGTCAGCATGGGCATGAATTGTCATTAACCGTGTCGGATGAACTAATTTATAGTCATATGCGAGAAGGCAAGGCACCGCAACGCATGACCAGTGCATTGCGCTTAGGCACCAATAATCGCAAGTTGCTCACCGTTATTGCCGCTATGGAAAACCACTTAGAGGAGCCGCTAAGCATACCGCAACTCGCCAGTCTTGTGAGTGTGTCAGAGCGTGAACTAGAGCGCCTGTTTAGTCGTCATTTACAACAGCCACCGGGGCGTTATTATCGGGCCAAACGGTTACAGCGAGCGCGAGCGTTATTACAACAAACAGACCGGCAAGTGGTCGATATTGCCATAGCTAGTGGGTTTGGGTCTGCAGCTCATTTTTCCCGTGCCTACCGGCAGTTTTTTAACATCGCCCCGAGTCAAGATCGACATCAACAACTACGCCGTGCTTAGCCTCGTTGGCCGAGTTGAACCAACGCATCAACCGCCACGGCGCCTTGCTCTAAGGCGAGTAACGGATTGATGTCGAGTTCGTAAACTGGGGCGTGTTGACTGTAATCGAGTACCGCCATAACCGCATCAATAATAGCCTCAATATTCGCTCTACTGTTACCACGATAACCCGCGAGTATGGGGGCGCATTTGAGGCTGGACAAAGCCTGTTCGATTTGTGTTCTATCGAGCGGCAGCAGTAAGCTTTGTGCATCTTGTAGTAATTCTACCAAAATGCCACCGGCACCTAAGACTAAATATTGGCCGAACAATGGGTCCGAATTAATGCCTATGATGAGTTCTGCAACAACACCTTGCACCATCTGTTCCACTAACACGGTATCGCTAAGGGCAAATAAGTCGGTGGCTGCTTGAGCAACCTGTGTTGAGTTTTTTAAGTTGAGCTTAACCGCGCCTAATTCCGTTTTATGGGCCAACTCGGTCCCCACGGCTTTTAAGGTAATGGGGTAACCCAAGTTGGCTACCACCTGTATGATTTGGTCTAGGTTAGTGGTTGTGTGGCCATTAGGAATGGGCAAGCCGTGTAGGGCTAAACGTTGCTTGCTGTCCGCTTCCGACAAGGGTGCGCTGCCATCAGCTTGTACTATACCAATGTGTAATGCAGGTGGCACATTGGCCTTAAAGGCCTGGCCAATGCGGTATGCATGGTTGAGGGCAGTTAAACACTCGTCCATACCAATCATGGGGGCCATGCCGTGTTTAATACAGGTGTTAATGGCGTGTGCAGGCATGCACTCGGCCATGGATGCCAGCACGATGGCCTTGTGGCCACCGGCTTGGGCGGCGTCGGCTAAGGCCAGCATGGCGGCATCCCATTCTGAAGGATTAGCGGTTGCCGTGTTGGGCCAGTCTAGGATTAACACGGTGGCGCTAAAGTTGGCAGCCATATGGGCACCATAGGTGGCTGCCAACTGCTCGCGATGGCCCCAAATGTAAGTTTGATAGTCCAGCGGGTTGTCGACTTGCTCGCCGTTTTTGAAAGTGGCTAGGGTGGTGTCTTTTTGGGCTTGTGTTAGGGGTCCAAATTCAATCTCGCGGCCGTCTATTAAGTCTGCCATCATGCCGGCTTCGCCGCCAGAACAGCTCATGGAGGCAATGTATTTATGGCTTAAATGGCCGATGACAGACAGCAGTTTAAGGCATTCCAAAAACTCCGGCACGGTGTCCACTCGAGCAATACCCAAACGTTTGAATAAGGCATCAAATAAGCTGTCTGCCCCCGTGAGAGAACTGGTGTGAGAGAGGGCGATTTTGGCTGCAGCGGCGGTACGCCCGGTTTTAATAGCCACAATGGGGATGTTTAATTTTAGGGCACGACGGGCCGCTTGATCAAACGCCGCCAAGTTGTTGATGCCCTCAATGTGCAGTCCGATAGCGGTGACACGAGGGTCATCCAGCATGGCGTCCATCACCGTTGCGATATCCACTTGGGCTTGATTACCCATGGTAAACATATAGGCAATAGGTAAGCCCACCTGTTGCATGGTCATGTTGAGGCCAATGTTGCCACTTTGGGTGATGATGCCCACACCTTTGTCTACGGGTTGGCAGCCATGTTGGTCGGGCCATAACACGGCTTTGTCCAAGGCGTTGATCACGCCATAACAGTTGGGTCCGATGATAGGCATATCGCCAGCCGCAGCCAGTAAGCGTGTCTGTCTATCGATACCTATGGGTCCTAATTCACTGAACCCAGAGGCGTAAAGTAACGCCCCACCGGCGCCCATTTTGTTGAGCGCAGCCACGGTTTCAATGGCGCTTTCGGCATTAACGGCAACGTAAGCTGCATCGGGTGCTTGAGGTAGATCTTGGGCGGTTTTTAGGCAGCTAATGCCTTCCAGCGCGCTACGTTTAGGGTGTACCGACCATATGGGGCCAGTAAACCCCATGGCCTGACTTTCGCGAATGGCGAAGTCGGCGCCACGGCTGCCAAATACGGCGATGGATTGAGGCGCTAGGAGGCGTCGTAATCGTTGTTTGTTGATCATTGCCAACTTACCCTTCTAGCGGCCGTAACATAGATCGAGAAATAATATGGCGTTGGATTTCGCTGGTGCCATCCCAAATACGTTCTACGCGGTGGTCACGCCAGATGCGCTCTAATGGCAATTCGTCCATTAAGCCCATGCCGCCTAAAATTTGTATGGCCTCATCCGACACCATGGCCAGCATTTCTGTGGCTTTTAGTTTAGCCATTGCAGCGTCGGCGTCGGTCATTTCACCTCTGGAGTCTTTCCAAGCGGCGTACATGGTGAGTAGTTCCGCAGCTTTTAATTCGGTGGCCATGTCGGCGAGCTTAAACGACACCCCTTGAAACTTCCCCACGCTTTGGCCAAATTGTTTGCGGGTGGAGGCCCACTCGGTGGCTATTTCTAAGGCCCGTTCGGCGCGCCCTAAGCACATGGCGGCAACAGATAAGCGGGTTGCGCCGAGCCATTCGTTAGCCACATCAAAACCATGGTCTTCTACGCCTAAAACTTGGGATTTGTGTACTCTACAGTTGTCAAAGTTAAGGATGCTGTTGTGGTATCCGCGGTGGGATACACTGTTGTAGCCCGGTTCTACGGTGAATCCGGGGGTGCCCATGTCGACCAGAAAGCTGGTGATTTTTTTCTTTGGGCCACGAACTGTTTGTTCCACGCCGCTGGCGGCGAATAGAATGACAAAATCCGCGACGTCTGCATGGCTAATAAAGTGCTTGGTACCGTTGATTATGAAGTCATCACCATCGCGCTCGGCGCGGCACTGCATAGAGCGTACGTCGGAACCTGCATTGGGTTCGGTCAAGGCTAAACAATCTACCTTGTCGCCGCGAATACTGGCATGCAAGTAGTTTTCAATTTGTTTACCCTTACACGCCAGTAGAATGTTGCTGGGTCGACCCACAATGTACTGTAAACCAAAGTTGGCGCGGCCTAGTTCGCGCTCCATTAAACACAAAGTGAGGCTATCTAGACCAGCGCCACCGTGTTGTTCTGGCATGTTGGCCGCGTAGAGGCCCAGCTCAATGGCTTTTTGTTTAATGTCTGCATAGATTTCTGGGCGGATGGTGTTGGTTTTTTCCACTTCAGCTTCGTGGGGGTACAACTCTTGCTCTACAAACGCCTTTAAGGTGGCGATGATCATTTGTTGTTCGTCGGTAAGGCTAAAATCCATGATCTCTATTCTCTATTCTCTATCAGGCGGTTTGGGTATAAAGCAGCGGCCAGAGGGTGCTGCAGGCCAACAATCAAAAACGCTACTATGCCCTAGAATAATGGAACTGACTTGACGAAAAGCGATGTTTTTTTAGGTAATAACGAATATTTTACAGCAGGTTAGAGTGTCGATTGTGCACACGGTCGCGCCTGTCAATGGTGTGTGAACAGGGTTAAAAAAAATTACAAATTGGTGCTCATTGTGGTGCTAAATTTCCTTTTGGAAAGGGGGTTGACTTGAGTTTCCTGTGTTGCCCGTAAGTTTCGGTCTGGTGGATAGTCATGGGTCGCTTTTGGATATGTAGTTAATTTACGGGAGAGTATTATTTCCCACCAATATTCAAGTGACTCGTTTTGCACCTTCGCAGACGGGTCAAATAACCACAAATTGATGCTTAAACCAGCTCAATTTTAATACCAAGGTAAAATCATGGCTAAGACTTACTTGTCCGACATTGATATTGCTCGCGCTGCCGAGAAACGTCCTATCGCTGAAGTTGCTACAAAGCTAAACATCAATGTTGATGATTTAGAAATGTACGGCAAAATTAAGGCTAAAATCAGCCCTGAGTTCATCAAAAGCGTATCCGATCGTAAAGATGGCAAACTGATCCTAGTGACAGCCATTAACCCAACACCTGCTGGCGAAGGTAAGACGACGACGACCATCGGTTTGGGCGATGCCTTGAATCAAATTGGTAAGCAAGCATCTGTATGTTTGCGTGAACCTTCTCTTGGCCCATGTTTTGGTGTTAAGGGTGGTGCAGCCGGCGGCGGTTACGCTCAGGTAGTACCCATGGAAGACATTAACTTGCACTTCACTGGCGACTTCCATGCCATTGGCCTTGCACACAACTTGTTATCTGCTGCAATCGACAACCACCTTCAGCAAGGTAACGAATTGAACCTAGACCCACGTCGCATCGCTTGGAAGCGCGTTATGGACATGAACGATCGTGCCCTACGTAACGTAACCATCGGTCGTGGCGGCCCAGCTCACGGTGTTCCTCGTGAAACTGGATTCGACATCACTGTAGCTTCTGAAGTTATGGCGATCTTCTGCCTTGCTAATACTCTTGCTGAATTGAAAGAGAAGTTGGGTGACGCAGTAGTTGGTTACACATACGACCAGAAGCCTGTTACTGCACGTGACCTTAAGGTTCACGGCGCAATGACTGTATTGTTGAAAGACGCATTCAGCCCTAACCTTGTACAGACGCTTGAGCACACGCCAGCATTCGTACACGGTGGCCCATTCGCTAACATCGCTCACGGTTGTAACTCAGTCGTTGCTACTCGTTTGTCTATGAAGCTAAGTGAGTACACAGTAACTGAAGCTGGTTTTGGTGCAGACTTGGGTGCTGAGAAGTTCCTAGACATCAAATGTCGTAAGGCTGGCATCACGCCAAACGCTGTTGTAATCGTTGCTACTATCCGTGCACTTAAGCTACACGGTGGCGTTCCTCTTAAGGACGTTAACAACGAAAATCTAGAAGCGGTTGCTAAAGGTGTTGAAAACCTTAAGAAACACATCGAAAACATCCACCAGTTTGGTCTTCCAGTAGTTGTTGCCGTTAACAAGTTTGTTACCGACACTGACGAAGAAGTGAAGCAAGTACAAGCTAAGTGTGATTACCTAGGCGTTCAAGTCATTGAAGCTAACCACTGGGCAGACGGCGGCAAAGGCGCTACTGAGCTAGCTGAAGCGGTTGTTGAATTGGTAGAAAATCACGAAAACGACTTCCACTACTTGTACGAAGATGACATGCCTCTTTGGGACAAAGTTAAGACTGTAGCTCAGAAGATCTACGGCGCTGACGACATTCAAGGCGACCAGAAGCTACGTGACCGTTTTACTGCTTTAGAAGAAGCGGGCTACGGCAACTTGCCAATCTGTATGGCTAAGACTCAGTACTCTTTCTCTACTGATCCTGCGCTTAAGGGTCGTCCAACTGGTTTTGATATTCCACTTCGTGAAGTGCGTTTGTCTGCCGGTGCTGGTTTCATCGTAGTGCTTGCTGGTGACGTTATGACCATGCCTGGTCTTCCTAAGAAGCCTGCTGCTGAAGTCATCGATATCAACGAAAACGGCGACATCGTTGGCTTGTTCTAAGCTAACCGCTGATTAAAAAATCCCGCTAGGTTTTGCTTAGCGGGATTTTTTTGTTCAGGATAAAAGGAATGCCGGAATGCCGGAATGCCGTGGATGTCATGGAGTGGGGACGTCAGGTTATCGCAATGGTGGGGCAGCACACGAATTTCTCTCAACCAGTGAGACATCAACCAGCGTGTGTTGGGGAGTCTGTTCGCCTGCTAGCGACGCCACTAAATACTGTGCCGCCTTTTTCCCCATCAGCTTAGCAGGAACATGCATAGTGGTTAGGCTGGGGGTAAAGTTTTGGCTAATCGCCAGATCGTCAAAGCCTGCAATAGACACGGTCTGAGGCACAGCAATACCGTTGGCTTGGCACTCGAGTAAGGCACCAATGGCCAATACATCATTACTGCACATGATGGCTGTGGGTGGTGGTTCCAAACTCATTAGGTCATGGCACGCTCTGCGTCCAGCACTCATATCGTAACTGCATTGCACAATGGCATTGTCTGCCAGTTCAATACCGTGGCTTGCAAGTGCAAGTTGAACGCCTTGCAAGCGGTCTATCACGCGATCGTTGTGTTGCGGAAGGCCAGTGATAAGTCCAAACCGACGGTGGCCTAGCTTCAATAAATGCTCAGGAATGTGTTGGGCGCTGATAAAGTTATCAAAACCAACACAGGGGTGATGGCTATGTTGACGAAAAGCCCAGGTTAACACATAGGGTATGTTGCGCTGTTGAAGTAACTCATAAACCTGCGGTTTGTGGTTGTAGCCGACCAGCATAATAGCGTCTACACCCCGTTCGATTAAAGTGCGTATCTGGGCCCACTCTTGGTCTTCGTCATAGCCTGAATTGGTGAGCATCAAGCCATAATTGGCTTGGTTTAAGGTGGCTTCAAAGGCGTCTAGGCCCTCGGCAAATATGGAGTGAGCAATGGTGGGTATTACTGCACCGATACATTGCGAGCGTTTACTAGCCAAAGCTCTCGCAGCGGCATCGGCAACATAGTTTAGCTCTCTCATTACTTGTTGTACGCGTTTGCGAACCGCAGGTTTTACGCTGTCAGGTTGGTTAAGTACACGGGATACAGTTGCCGTAGATACTTTTGCCGCCTTGGCTACGTCACTTTGAGTTGCTGCTTTAGTCATATAATAACGATAAAAAGAGTGTGGTCGGTTCGGTTATTAATACGGTTGTTTATGTTTGTTCTATAGCTTGGTGCCGATTGTAACAAAATAATAGTGTATGCGCATACATTTTTTTCAAAACTGTCTTGTGCATGTTGAATTATTGTTTTAGTATTAAAAATGTAAGCGCATACAAAAATGCGCGTTTAACTATTAAGACAACAGGTGCAAGGCAATGACTATTACTTATATGAAGCGTGCAGACAAATCGCCTGCCACAGGCGAAGACAACACACGCTTGATTGTATCGGAGATGTTGGCAAACATTGAACAAGGTGGTGAACAACGTTGTGCAGAATATGCCCAGCAGTTAGATCAGTTTACCGGCAACATTGTGGTGACACGTGACGAAATCGAGGCGGCAAGTTCACGTTTAACGCAACGAGTAAAAGACGATATTCGCTTTGCTCACGAGCGAGTCAGTAAATTTGCCCAGCACCAGCGTAATGCGTTAATTGATTTTGAAGTGGAGTTGTCACCTGGTTTGTGGGCTGGCCAGCGCCAAATTGCTATGCAAACTGCAGGTTGTTATGTGCCTGGTGGTCGTTATTCTCATGTTGCCTCGGCCATTATGTCTGTGGCTACGGCGAAAGCCGCCGGTGTTAATCACGTTATTGCTTGCTCACCGCCTAAGCCCGGTGCTGGGGTGAATGATGCAATCTTGTACACGGCGGACTATAGTGGCGCTGATACAATTTTAGCCTTAGGTGGTGTGCAGGCTATTGCTGCCATGGCATTTGGTTTGTTTACCGGAAAAAAAGCCGACATTCTTGCTGGCCCTGGCAATCGCTTTGTGGCCGAAGCAAAACGTATGTTATACGGACGTGTGGGTATCGATATGTTTGCCGGACCTACGGAAATTGCAGTAATTGCAGACTCAAGTGCCGATCCGCGTATCGTTGCTGGTGACTTAGTTGGTCAAGGCGAACATGGTCCAGATTCCCCCATGTGGTTGATCAGCCTGGATGCAGAGGTAGCACGTAAAGCCATTGAATTAGTACCAGGCCTTATTGAAGATATGCCTGAACCATCACGCTCGGCAGCACGTTCTGCTTGGGCAGATTATGCTGAGGTGGTTGTCTGTGACACCCGTGAAGAAGCGGTGCAAGTGAGCGATGAATACGCCGCCGAGCATTTAGAAATCCATTGTGAAGATCTAGATTGGTGGGTAGAGAACCTGACTAACTATGGGTCTTTGTTTGTTGGCGAAGAAACGACGGTAACATATGGAGATAAGTGCTCTGGCACCAACCACATCTTGCCGACCAAAGGTGCGGCGCGTTATACGGGCGGTTTATCCGTGGGTAAGTTTATTAAAACCGTGACCACTCAGCGTATGACTCAAGAAGCCAACCGAGAAGTAGGTGCGGCTGCGGCACGTATCTCACGTTTAGAAGGTATGGAAGGTCATGCTCGTGCCGGTGATGATCGTTTGCATAAATACTTCCCTAACGAGCAGTTTGATTTAGGTCGCTCCTAAGATGTTACAAGAATCGATGTTTAGCCTTGCCGGTAAGGTGGCGCTAATCACTGGCGCTTCATCGGGTATTGGTGCTCAACAAGCTCATGCTCTAGGTGCCGCGGGTGCAAGGCTTGTGTTAGTAGCAAGGCGTATGGAAGCACTGCAAGCATTAGTGGAGTCACTGCAACAAAGTGGTATTGAAGCCACATTTTTTGTTGCTGACTTAAATGAGCAGTCCAGTTGGCAACTAGTGGCTGATTTTGCCGAAACCTGTTATGGCCAGGTGGATATTATTTGCAACACTGCAGGTGTGAATTTGCGCCAAGCGGCAGAAGATGTGACTAGCCAAAGCTGGGATATAACCCAAACCTTGAATGTGAAAGCCCCCTTTATGTTGGCACAATTGTTAGTTCCTGGTATGCAAAAAAGAGGCTGGGGGCGCATCATTAATGTCGCTTCTTTGCAGTCGAGCAGAGCCTTTGCTAATGGTATTGCCTACGGTGCTTCTAAAGGTGCTATAAGCCAGTTAACTCGTGCCATGGCGCAAGCTTGGTCGGCTCAAGGGGTGAATTGCAATGCTATCGCGCCAGGATTTTTTCCAACGGAATTAACCCAGCCCGTGTTTGAAGATGGTGATACAGCACATCAGTTGGCGCAAAAAACTGCCATTGGCCGTAACGGCAAGTTGGCTGATTTGGATGGCATTTGTGTATTTCTAGCTAGTGAAGCATCTGCTTATATTACCGGACAAGTGATTGCTGTTGATGGCGGCTTTACGGCCTTATAAAGTGCGGGAGAGGTATTTATGAAAGCCTTAGTTTACACAGCCACTCAAGAGGTGGTTTATCGCGATGAGCCAACACCCGTTGCAGGTGCTGGGCAGGTGCTGTTGCAAGTGGAAGCCACGGCAATATGTGGTTCTGACATGCATGCCTATCATGGCCATGATGAGCGTCGAGTACCGCCGCTAATTTTAGGCCACGAGGTTTGCGGTACGGTAACGGGAGGGGAGCTAGATGGTCAACGCGTGGTGGTTAATCCACTCATGAGTTGCGGCTATTGCCAGCACTGCCTTGCTGGTCGCAGTAATTTATGTACCAAGCGAGAGCTTATCGGAATGTATTTGGCTGGCGCCTATGCTGATTATCTAGTGATGAAGCAAACCAGCCTGCTATCAGTCCCGGCGGCTGTCGATGCGGTTACGGCATCCCTGACGGAACCTACCGCCACCGCCCTTCATGCTGTGAGTTTGGTGGAGCGGGTGAGCTATAGACCCATATCTGAACAACGCTGCCTCGTTATTGGTGGCGGGGCAATTGGCTTGTTAACTGCTTTAGTCTTGGCAGCGAAGGGTTGTCGTAGCATTGATTTGGCCGAAACCAATGACTTACGTCGGGCTACGGTAGATCGAGAGCAGGTGGCGCAAAGTTTTGATCCTATGAGTCAAATAGCACCCCATGCTGGTCAGTATGACGTGGTGTTGGACTGTGTTGGCGCTGGTGTAACTCGTGCCATGGCTAGTGAGCAGGTAGCGCCTGGTGGCATTATTTCTCACGTTGGTTTACAAAATAACGACGATGGTTTGGATATGCGCAAAATCACTTTGCAGGAGGTGAGCGTGCTAGGCAATTACTGCTATACCCCTGCGGATATGAGTGCCGCCCTAACAATGTTAGCCCATGGCCAATTGGGCTCATTGCAGTGGGTTGAACAGCGGCCTTTAAGCGAAGGAGCTAAGGCCTTTTCCGATTTACATCATGGTCGAGTTGCGGCAGCAAAAATTGTGCTACAACCGGATCATTTAATTTAATAAATATTGAGAGATAGCTTATGAATAATAGCCAGCGTATATGGTCTGCCTTACAAACCAATGATGTGGATGCTGTTACCTATCTGCCGTGTAATAAAATGAATGCGCTGATGAGCCACAAGCCAGCTGAAATGACGGTATTGGATATAACTAAAGAATCTGGTGGTTTAGGTTTATGTTTTGGGCGTAGCTTGGGCCATAAACGTTCGGCTATGATGATTCAAAATACAGGTTTGGGTAACTTGATCACCGAACTTTACACCATGCAAAAGCTGTATGAGGTAGGTTTGCCAATTTTTGTGTCTTGGCGTGGTTATTATCAAGAGCCGATTGAAGCGCAGATTATATTTGGTAGTAAGGTAGAAGACTTGTTAAATGCCATTGATGTGGAATACCAAATCTTATCCAATATGGAAGACCTTGATAATATCAATGCTGAAGTAGCTAGTTGCTTTGCGGATAACAAAGTCAAAGTGTTCCTTATGTCTCCTGAATTGTGGGAACAGAACAGTGCTGATTATCATAATTTTGGGGCGCCACGTATTAATGCCGTGCAAGCTGAAGCGCCTGCCTATAGTGGCCAGCCTAGTGTCACTCGCCTTGGCGCAATTGGTCAAATTATGGATGTAGTGGAGGATCATGATATTGTCTTGTCGCAAATTGGCTTCCCATCTAAAGAACTCTATAACACCAAAGACCGGGAGACCAACTTTTATATGTTAGGTGCTTTAGGCTCTGCCGTGGCTGTGGGTTTAGGTTTGGCTATGGCGCAGCCAGAGCGCCATGTGTATGTTATTGACGGTGATGGATCCATGTTTTTTAACCCTAACCAAATGTATGATATTGCCTCATTTAACCCCAGTAACTTTACGTTGGTTTGTTTAGATAATGGTAGCTGGGGCTCCACGGGTAACCAGCCTACATTAAGTTCAAAAGGCTATAACTTGACGGCTTTTGCTCAATCAGCAGCTATTGAGTCAACGGCTATGACCGATCAAGTAGATGAGCTGCATAAAGGTTTGCAAGGCAAAGTGCGTTTTATGCATTACTTTATTGAAGCTGGCAATGATAAGGTGGGTGCTGAAATTCCCTTGAAAGCTGTCGCTATTAAGCAGCGTTTTATGAATGCCGTCACCTAGGTAAGGACGTTAAATTTAACAATGAGCAACAGTATGATGAATTCACTCTCACAGTCCGTATCGATGGCCGATTTAAAATGTCGGGCTAAAAAGAGAGTGCCTAAATTTGCTTTTGATTATATCGAAGAAGGCTGTAATACTGGTGTGGCTGTCCAGCATAATCGCAAAATGTTGGATAGTCTTCGCTTAGAACCTCATTATCTAGAGGCCTATCAGGCACCAAACTTAACAACGCATATACTGGGGCGTGAATATAGTGCCCCTTATGGTATAGCGCCTTTGGGGTTAACGGGTTTGGTGTGGCCACAAGCGTCGGTCATGCATGCCAAAGCTGCTAGAACGGCAAATATTCCCTTTGTGTTAAGTACTGTGTCGACCTTAGCACTTGAAGAGGCGGCTAAGCATGCCCAACAAAATTTTTGGTTCCAGCTCTATTCTCCCAGTGACCTGGGGATTCAAGACGATTTGTTGGCTAGGCTTAAGGCTTGCGGTTGTGAAAATTTGGTGGTGACGCTAGATGTGCCGACCCCGAGCCGGCGCTTAAAGGCTATCAAGAGTGGCCTGAGCGTACCGCCAAAAATTACGCTTTCTAGTGTAATACAGTCGACTATGCGGCCACTATGGAGCATAGCGACCTTGCGCGAAGGGTTGCCGCAGTTTGCCAATTTAACGCCCTATATGGACCAACAAACCATGTCCATGGACGATGCTGCTGAATTTATCCGCACGAAATTACGCGATGTCGTGGACGCAGCAAGCTTGCAACGCATACGTGCGCAGTGGTCAGGAAAGCTGATTGTTAAAGGTGTACTAAGTGTTACAGATGCCCAGCGTGCAGTGGCATTAGGGGCTGATGCTATTATCGTCTCCAATCATGGAGGTCGCCAGTTAGATGCGGCCCAATCTCCAGTACAAGTATTGCCGGAAATTGTCGCGGCCGTAGGCAACCAATGTGAAGTGATGGTAGACAGTGGTGTGGAATCTGGCGTGGATGTGGCTCGTTATATGGCTTTAGGTGCCAAGGCAGTATTTGCTGGGCGCATGTTTTTGTATGGTGTTGCGGCTCATGGTCAGGCTGGTGCTGATCATGCTATTGAGCTATTACGCCTAGAGTTGGGGCAGGTGATGTCACAATTGCACTGTGCTAACCCTACCAGTTTGGTTGGGCACCTAGTTAAATAGAATATGGCTTAGCTGGTCGGCTGAGTCGCGTAAACAGGCGTAGTGTTGGACAATAGTTGTGACGTCCAAGCGCATTGTGGGTCCATGAAAAGCAAGGGCTCCATGGTATCTGCCTTTGGGATCCAGAACGGGTACAGAAATAGCCACCATTCCTTCAAAAAATTCTTCTTTATCAATAGCATAGCCTTGTTTCTTGACTTTTTTTAGTTCTTCTAATAAAGCTGATTTTTGGCTAATAGTATTTTTGGTTAGCGGTTTTAGATCAAGGGATTCTACTAGTAGAGCGCGAGCTTTGGCAGGCAGACTTGCTAAATAGGTTTTGCCGCTAGCTGTGCAATAAAAGGGTACGTGGGAGCCTACGGGCAAATGTACTTGAAAGGCCCAGTTGGTTTGCACACGGTCTTTATAAATCATACCCGGTTGTTCAGGTACCACAAAGTTCACAGTTTCTTGTACTTTGGTACTGAGGCTTTCCAATACTTGGTGAATAGCTGTGCTACACCAGTCACTGGCAACTATTCCGCTAGCAATGCTACGTAGGTTGGTACTAGGCAGGAGTTTTTTTCCCGCCGCGTCGTAAACTAGAAAGCCTTCCTCGACCATAGACTTGCATAAGCGGTGAACCGTTTGTTTGGGCCAGTTTAATTCAGCATTAATTTCGGATGGCGTCATGGGTCGTTGGTTTTCGCCAAGCACATCTAAAATATAAAAAAGGCGCATATTGGTGGCGATACGAGTGGTTTCGGTCATGACTTTGAGAGTTCCTTCGTAGCCTGAGTCAATGAAAATAATGGTGGTCAAGAATACTGTGTTTGTATAAAAAAATCTTGAAAACTTTCTTGCAATGTGGTTTTATGCATAATGTTAGCAAATTATGAGTAAAAAAGTCTCAATATTTGCTTTTTTATAATAAAACAAGGCTTGTACATGTCAAAGCAGTTCGATTACATCGTCGTTGGTGCCGGTTCAGCAGGTTGTGTTCTTGCCAATCGTTTGTCTGAATGTGGCCGCTATCAGGTGGCGCTTCTAGAAGCCGGTGGGCGCGATTGGTATCCATGGATTCATGTGCCCGTTGGTTACTTCAAGACCATGGGCAATCCACTGACAGATTGGTGTTACAAATCTAAACCCTGTGCTGGGCTTAATGGGCGTTCTATTCCTTGGCCTAGAGGCAAAGTGCTGGGTGGCAGTAGCTCTATTAATGGGCTTTTGTATGTTCGTGGCCAAGCGCAAGACTTCGACGACTGGGCTAACTTAGGTAACGAAGGGTGGCAATGGGACCAAGTGTTACCCTACTTTAAACGTTCTGAAGACTGGCAGGGCGCGGCCAATGACTTGCGTGGTCAAGGGGGGCAGTTAACGGTATCCGAAACACGCTTAAGCCGACCTGTTGTTGATGCTTGGTTAGAAGCTGCCCAAAATTTTGGTTATCCCGCTAACAAGGACTACAACGGCGAAGATCAAGAAGGTGTGGGCTTGTTTCAACTCACTGCTAAAAAAGGGCGGCGCTGCAGTACAGCTGTTGCCTATCTTAATCCTGCCCGCAGCCGCGCCAACCTTACTATACTCACAGGTTCTTGCGTGGAAAAACTTTTATTTGAAGGCAACCGTGTTACTGGAGTGCGATTAGCCAGTGGCGATTTAAAAGCTAATAAAGAAGTTATCTTGAGCGCTGGTGCTATAGGGTCACCACAATTACTTATGGTGTCTGGCATTGGTGCTGCAGAGCAGTTAACCCCTCACAAGATAAAAATGGTAAAAGAATTACCAGGTGTGGGGCAAAATTTACAAGACCATTTACAAGCTAGACCGGTATTTAAATGTGCCTCTAGCACTATTAACACTGAAATAAATAGTTGGTTTAAGCAGGGGCTAATTGGCCTAGAATACCTATTAAAGCGCACTGGACCAATGACTATGGCAGCCAGTTTGGGCACAGGTTTTGTTAAAACACATTTAAGCCCAGACCGGCCTGACATCCAATTCCATATACAGCCTTTTAGTGCAGACTCACCTGCCGAAGGCCCGCATAAGTTTAATGCATTTACCGCATCAGTATTGCAAATGCGCCCTGAAAGTACAGGCCACTTAAGCTTAGTGTCTAATCGTTTTGCAGATCACCCCGATATTCACCCCAACTACCTGGCCACCGAGTTGGACCAACAGACCCTTCTTGCGGGTATAAAAATCACCCAGCTTATTGCTCAGCAAGAGCCCTTAAAGTCATTAATAACAGAAGAATATAGCCCAGGTATTAGTGTTGGAGCCTCAGTAGATGCCGATATTCTTAACTGGGCCAGAGACACTGCAAGCACCATCTACCATCCCACTGGCACCTGCAAAATGGGACACGATGATATGGCGGTAGTGAATGCTCAACTTAAGGTGCATGGGATTGAAGGTTTACGCGTAGCTGACGCGTCTATCATGCCCATCATTACTTCGGGCAATACCAATGCGCCAGTGATTATGATTGGTGAAAAAGCCGCCGCTATGATTTTGCAGGAGATAGCTAATGTTTAATTGGTTAGATATTGGTCAGATTGTATTTGCTGATCTAATTTTGTCTGGCGACAACGCCTTAGTGATAGGTATGGCAGCTGCAGGTTTGGCTGCTCATCAACGACGTAAGGTAATTCTTGCTGGCATGGCATTGGCCGCCTTATTCCGTATTTTGTTTGCCGTAGTGGCCAGCACTATTATTGGGGTGCCAGGGATTTTGTTGCTAGGTGGTGTCTTGTTAGCTTGGGTGTGCTGGCGTTTCTATGGTGACATCAAAGACTTTGCAGCACCCCCAGCGGATGATACTAGCCCGGCTAAAGGTAAGGTCACCATGGGAAGCGCCCTGGTGACCATTGCTATAGCAGACATCTCCATGTCCTTAGATAATGTGTTGGCCGTAGCGGCCATTGCTCGAGATAACACCCAGTTGTTAGTGATTGGTTTGGTATTAGCGATTGTATTGATGGCCTTTTTTGCTTCCTTAATCATGCGTGTGATGTTGAAATTCCCAGCCATTGCTTATGTGGGCTTGGTGTTTTTAGTGTATTTAACAACAAAGATGTTGTACGACGGATGGTTGGATCTAGTTACCTATTTTTAGCTTAGTAATGAGTTTTATTTAAATAATTTTACTGTTGCTCCCAATTATGGGGCTTTGTGTGACGCCTTCCATACAAATTAGCAGCAGCCGACTGAAGGCATTACAATAATAATGGAGGGCAATTATGTCCGTTTTAAACAAAATGAAGTTGGCTGCTATAGCTGGTGCGCTGATTATGAGCACCACTGCAGTTTATGCTAAAGATGTTACTCTTCGTGTTCAGTCAGTGCTTGGCACTAAATCTGATGAAGTGCACATGTTGAATGAATTTGCTAAGGATGTGCGTGAATTGACCGACGGTTCTGTCAATATTGAAATATTGCCAGGGGGGTCGGTTGTTGGTAACACTGACATTATCGATGCTATTGATGCTGGTTTGCTAGACGGTGGTTTTGCGTGGACTCATTATTGGGGTGGTAAACATCCTGCCGCTAACCTATTTGGTGCTCCTATCGCAGGTGCAGGTGTAGGCCTTGATAATATTGCGTTCCTTTCTTGGTTCCAATACGGTGGTGGTAAAGAACTTTATGATCGTCTTTGGGGCGAAATGGGCGTTAACGTTAAAGGCTTTATGTTGCAGCCTGTTGGCCCAGAAGCTTTGGGATGGTTCCCTGAGCCTATTGAGTCCATGGATGACTTTCGTAAGCTCCGTTTCCGCGCTCCTCCAGGCATGGTAGGTCAAGCTTACAAAGACATTGGCGTGGCCTCTGTTGCTATGGGCGGTGGTGACATCCTACCCGCACTTGAAAAAGGCACAATTGACTCCGCCGAATGGTGTTGTCCAAAACCTGATAGTGTGTTTGGTTTCCAAAAAGTATTAAAGCATTATTACCTACAAGGTCTTCACCAAGTGGTCGTAAATGCGGACATGTACTTAAACGGCGATGTTTATGACTCTCTAACCACTATGCAAAAGAAAGCTATAGAAGTAGCTGCTAATGCATCTTTGTCAAAATCTATTTCTTACCGTATCTATGAGAACGGTAAGGCTTTGAAAGACTTAACCGAGAATCATGGTGTGCAATTACATGATACGCCAGCAGATTATTTCCCTGCGTATATGAATGCGGCAAACGCGCTGCTTCAAAAATCTTCTGATGAGAATGAATTCTTTGCAGAAGTTTGGCAGTCGCAAAAAGATTTCGCTGCAATCGCAGTGCCTTTCTGGGCTGGTGCACAGGCATCTAATGCTAGTTTAGGTAAGGCCTTTGCTGATAGCATCAAGTAATAGTTTGCATTGACTTGATATTGACCTAGTACTGAGTGCTAGGTCAATTTATCGCAGCGCAATAATTAAGGTTGTAAACTTATACGATGGTAAGAAGTTTATCATAGTCTTCTCGCACTTTTCATACAGAAACCTATGATAGATTTTTCACTTTGTAACAGCTAGTTACAGTAACTTTAGGCCAGTCTTTCTGAAGACAAGGCGTAATAATTGCTGACAATAATATGAGGAAGCCGACATGGCGACACAAGTAACAGACATTGGCGAACTCGAAATCACCGATGAATTAATCGCAGAGCGTCGCGCCGAAAAACCGGGACAAACACCAGAGGACATGACGCCTTGGCAGCGTCCCATTACTGCTTTTATTGATGTGCTGAATTTATGGATGGGGCGCATCATTTGCTTGGCCATTATCCCTTTAGTGGCTGTGATGGTGATCGAAGTATTTTCCCGAGGCATGTTTGCTTTACTAATTTCTTATGATTTGGGTGACTTGGCACGTGCGGTAAACTTGGGGCCCACCGTTTGGGTCTATGACGTTAGTCGAATGCTTGGAGGGGTGATATTTATGGCCGCATCAGGCTATGCCTTAATGCGCGGTGTGCATATTCGGGCAGATTTCATCTATCGTAATTGGCATGAGAGAACCCAAGCTACTGTTGACGCCACCTTATACCTACTGTTCTATTTCCCCGCTATGATTCTGTTCTTTTGGAGTGCAGTAGGCTTTACTGGTGATTCTTTAGGCTTTAATGGTTGGGGTGAAAAATGGGGTATCTGGGAAGACGCGAGTGCTGATTCCACATGGGCACCTTACTTATGGCCTGCCCGCATTTTTATGCCTATTGGTGCTGGATTACTGTTTTTACAGGGTTTCCCTGAGTTATTCCGTGCTTTTCACCAGATGGGCAAAGAAAGAGAAGGAAAATTTTTAAAGATTTTTCCTTTCTATTTAATCGGTCTGGCATGTGTTTTTGTATCTGTGTTCTACCCAGATGTGTTGCCTTTAGGGGATTGGTTATCAAGTCTGCTAGGTGACGTTAATATTTCAAAACCGATGATTGGTATGCTCATGTTAGCGGCCATGTTGTTTTCTATTTTCATCGGATTTCCTATTTCCTTTACATTGATATTTCTTGGCTTTGTATTTGCTTCGATAGCGGGTAGCAGTAAGTTAGCCTTCTTCCTGCTGACCCTTCAAGTCAATTCCACGATGTTGAATGACCAGCTTGTAGCCGTGCCTTTGTTTATTTTTATGGGCATTATGATGGAACAAGCAGGGCTCATGGAGCGCCTGTTTAATGCCGTACAAATGATGATGTCACGCACTCGGGGTGCCTTGTTTATTGCCGTGTTGTTTGTCTCAATGATTTTTGCAGCCGCTACGGGTATTGTTGGCGCATCGGTCACTATTTTGGGCATTATGGCGGCTAAAACCATGAATCGCTCTAAATATGATGTGCGCCTATCGGCAGGTGCTATTACGGCGGGTGGAACCTTAGGCATATTAATACCTCCTTCCATTATGTTGATTGTTATGGGGCCTGTTCTGGAAGTGCCTGTGACGGACTTATTCCGTGCAGCAGTGTTTCCTGGGGTGTTATTGGCTAGTTTGTATATGATATATACTATTGGCCGTTGCATGATTAACCCTGACCTTGGGCCTATTTTGCCTAAAGAAGAACAGCCCGAAACATCACCTTATTACGGCCTAGAAGTAATATTAGTGATGTCCGGCTTGGGCATGTTCGTATTCTTATGTGTTTTGGCAACCAAAGGTAGCTTGGCATTATTCCCACTTGCAGGACTGGTGATTCCATTATTATGGTTGGTCCTAATGTTCAGGGCGTTTAAATGGACGCGGGAAGCTAAACCCAAGGGTTTTTATTTTTCTGACTTATGGTATGAGTTCTTTATGGGTCTGGTGCCGCCCACGGTGCTCATTGCCTTCTCTTTAGGTTCTATTGTGGCAGGACTTGCAACGCCAGCAGAAGCAGCAGCGTGTGGTGCTTTTGGTTCGTTAATTCTATCTATTGGTTACCGAAAATTTAGTATTGTGGTTACTTATGAGGCATTAATTAAGACCCTAGAAATTACGGTTCTAATTATGTTTTTGGTGGCTGCATCCAACTTCTTTGGCGCGGTATTCTCAAACCTTGGCACACCCCAGATGTTGACTGAATTACTCTTGTCCTTTGACATGTCGTCTTGGGCAATGTTGTTTTTCATATTGGCATTAATTTTCGTGTTGGGATGGCCGCTAGAGTGGGTGCCCATTGTATTGATTATTGTGCCTATTCTATTGCCTGTGGTAGAAACTCTAGACTTTGGCTTAAATTCAGCAGACTTGTTAATTTGGTTTGCCATACTTGTGGCGGTAAATCTCCAAACTGCCTGGCTTAGCCCGCCAGTGGCTTTGTCTGCCTATTTCCTCAAAGGGGTGGTGCCAGAATGGGACTTAAAGGATATTTACTTAGGTATGATGCAGTTCATGGTAATTCAGTTAATCGGTTTACTGTTAATTATATTCATCCCACAAATTGCATTGTGGTTACCTAACTATTGGTAGCAACTATCTCAGTGAGAATTAAGCTAGCACCAAAAAATTGGTAAAAATAAACAGCCACACCGCCTGTCATTAAATTCATGCGCGGTGTGGTCCATTGGATCGTTATGAGTATTTAAATTCCCTCAAATTGCCCCTTGGTTCTCAGACTATTTATACAACCAGTAATTTCCTAGCCTGTCTTAGTGGACAGTTTGCGCTTTTCTCACTCAAGACATTTTTGTCTGTGTGGGTAAGGCGTTTTTTTTGATTGGCTTAACTGGGCTAATCGAAATAACTAATGTGGATCTAAGCTATTAGTCAATAGTTGAGTATCCTCTATCCATAACCTAAGAATTCTAAATTCTTTCTATTTATTAAACTCACTTTCAACCCAATTTAGGTGTAACCGATTATGAAAATGACTACAGAAGAAGCGTTTGTAAAAACCCTACAAATGCACGGTATTGAACACGCTTTTGGTATCATTGGCTCAGCCATGATGCCTATCTCCGACCTGTTTGAAAAAGCCGGCATTAGCTTTTGGGATTGTGCCCATGAAGGTTCTGGCGGCATGATGGCCGACGGTTACACCCGTGCCACTGGCAAGATGAGCATGATGATCGCTCAAAACGGCCCAGGCATTACTAACTTTGTAACAGCTGTTAAAACGGGTTACTGGAACCACACCCCTCTATTGTTGGTTACCCCACAAGCGGCTAACAAAACGATTGGCCAAGGTGGTTTCCAAGAAGTAGAGCAAATGGCGCTATTTAAAGACATGGTTTGTTACCAAGAAGAAGTACGTGACCCTTCACGTATTGCTGAAGTTCTTGATCGTGTTATTGCTAACGCACATCGTTTTTCCGCACCTGCACAAATCAACGTGCCGCGTGACATGTTTACTCAAATTGTAGATATTAACCTACCTACAATGATCGACTTTGAATTGCCTTCCGGTGGCGAGATGGCCGTCGCTGAAGCTGCAAAGTTGTTGTCTGGCGCTAAGTCTCCAGTGATCTTAAACGGCGCAGGTGTGGTATTAGCTGATGGCGGCATTGCTGCTTCTATGGCGTTGGCCGAGCGTTTAGACGCGCCGGTTGTTTGTGGCTACCAGCACAACGACGCTTTCCCAGGTTCACACCCATTATTCGCTGGTCCACTAGGCTACAACGGCTCTAAGGCCGGCATGCAGTTGATTAAAGACGCAGACGTAGTGTTGGCCTTGGGCACACGCCTTAACCCATTCTCTACATTGCCTGGTTACGGCATGGATTACTGGCCTAAAGATGCCAAAATCATCCAAGTCGACTTAAAGCCTGAGCGTATTGGTTTAACCAAGGCTGTAACAGTGGGTATTGTTGGCGACGCTGCTAAAGTAGCTAACGGCATTATTGGTCAACTGTCTGCAACAGCTGGCGACGCTGATCGTGCAAACCGTAAAGCGCACATTGCGTCCACTAAGGCTGCATGGGACGTTGAGTTAGAAGCTATGACTCATGAAGACGACGATCCAGGTACCACTTGGAACGAACGTGCTCGTGAAGCCAAGCCACAATGGTTAAGTCCACGTATGGCATGGCGCGCTATCTCTGCTGTATTGCCAAAAGAAGCGATCATTTCTTCTGACATTGGTAACAACTGTGCCATTGGTAACGCTTACCCAACTTTTGAAGAAGGCCGTAAGTACCTGGCCCCTGGTTTGTTTGGCCCTTGTGGTTATGGTTTGCCAGCAGTAGTTGGCGCCAAGATTGGTTGCCCAGATGTTCCTGTTGTTGGTTTCTCAGGTGACGGCGCATTTGGTATTGCAGTTACAGAGCTTACTGCCATTGGCCGTGAAGAGTGGCCAGCAGTGACTATGATCGTATTGCGTAACTACCAATGGGGCGCTGAGAAGCGTAACTCCACCCTATGGTTTGACGACAACTTCGTAGGCACAGAGCTAGACGAAAACGTTAACTACGCTGGTATTGCGCAAGCCTGTGGCCTTAAAGGCGTTCAAGCTCGTACTATGGACGAAGTTAGCGCATCTATAAGTCAGGCATTGGTAGATCAAGCAGCGGGCAAGACCACTTTGATTGAAGTCCTAATCAACCAAGAGCTAGGCGAGCCGTTCCGCCGCGACGCGATGAAGAACCCAGTACAAGTTGCTGGCATCAGCCGCGACGATATGCGCCCACAAAAAGGCGCCTAATCAACTCGATTAGTTGTTAAAGCTGGGCTGACAATGACAAATAGAATGTCATTGCCAGCCCAGTTTTTTTTGGCTGCTAAAAACGCATAACACCCATCATGCGAACCTAGCCCCCGTCTTTGCGAACGCAGTGAAGCAATCTCCAGCAGTACACTCAAGCTTAGTTTCAGGTATAATACAGCGGATTTTTTCACCCACTGTTAGACCAAAACCATGACTGCTATTCGTACCCGCATTGCGCCATCACCCACTGGCGACCCACACCTAGGCACGGCCTACATTGCCCTATTTAATTTGGCATTTGCCCGCCAACACGGCGGCGAATTCATTTTACGTATCGAAGACACAGACCAAGAACGTAGTACGCCAGAATCCGAAAAAGCTATTCTAGATTCCTTGCGTTGGTTAGGCATTGAGTGGAGCGAAGGCCCAGACGTGGGTGGCCCACATGGCCCGTACCGCCAAAGCGAGCGGGGTAGTATCTATAAAGACTACGCCGACCAGCTGGTACAGGACGGCTATGCCTTCTATTGCTTTGCTACTAGCGAAGAACTCAATGAACTGCGTCGTCATCAAACCGAAAACAAGCTGCCTATCGGCTACGATGGTCGTGGTTTAAGCCTATCACCAACAGAAATTCAGCAATGCCTAGACGATGGTATACCTTACGTTGTGCGTATGAAAATTCCACGCGAAGGCACGTGTGTGTTCCAAGACATGTTGCGTGGCATCATCGAAATCGAATGGTCTCAAGTAGACATGCAAGTGCTGCTAAAAGCAGACGGTATGCCCACCTATCATTTAGCTAACGTCGTCGATGATCATCTGATGGGTATCACGCACGTTTTGCGTGGTGAAGAATGGATTAACTCTGCACCCAAGCACCAGCTGCTGTACCAATATTTTGGCTGGGATATGCCTGAGCTGTGCCACTTACCTTTGTTGCGTAACCCAGATAAAAGTAAGTTATCCAAACGTAAAAACCCAACCAGTATTATGTATTACCAGCGTATGGGTTATTTGCCAGAAGCCATGCTCAATTATTTGGGCCGTATGGGATGGTCTATGCCTGATGAGCGTGAAAAATTTAATTTACAAGAAATGGTAGAACACTTTGACGTCAGCCGAGTGTCTCTAGGAGGGCCGATTTTTGATCAAGAAAAACTCTCCTGGCTTAACGGATTATGGTTGCGTGAAGACTTAAGCGACACGGAGTTTATGCAGCGTATGCAAACGTGGGCGATTAATAGCGAATTCTTAGCGCCTATTGTGCCCCTGATTAAACCCCGGGTGGATAAGTTTAGTGACGTGCTGCCTTTGGCAGGTTTCTTCCTAAGCGGCATGCTGGAGCTTACACAGGACGATCTGGCCAGTAAAAAACTGGAGCCAGAACAAGTACGTAAAGCATTGCAGTTTACCTTGTGGCGTTTAGAAACATTACGTCACTGGCAAAAGGACGATATCTTCGCTATTTGTAAGGATATGGCTCAAACACTAGAAATTAAGTCTAAAGACCTGTTTGCAGTTTTATTTGTGGTGATTACCGGTGCCGCCAATTCCGTGTCGGTATTTGATGCCATGCAGATTCTTGGCCCAGACATGAGTCGCGCACGTATTCGTCATGCGGTAGATGTGCTGGGTGGGCTTTCGAAGAAGGAAGCCAAGCGTTGGGATAAAGAGTACCAACGCTTGGCATAAGCATAACCTGGCTACTCATTGCTCACGGGGTTGGCCAACGCTCGTGGGCAATAAAGTCTTTCTACTAATTAAAGCTAGTTTATGTGTTACTGTCAGTCTTTAATAAACACCTTAGTGTGGCTGAAAGATGACAAAAACCGCAGACTGGATTAGCCGACGAGCAGGCTTTGGGTTTAGCCTCAGCGACGATCCTATTTCACAATCCCAATGGTTTACCAGGGCGCGGCAGTCCATTTCTAAACCACGCAGCTACACGTCTAATCATCGTATTAAACCTTTGCTAGAGTCCGCTGGGAAGGGTCTTAGTGAGGCGGACAAAAAAACCTATTCGGGTATAACGTTGGGCCTCAAAGCGGGTATTGTTCATCGCGCACAGCTATGGCGAGAAGAAAAGCGCCTGCTACAAGAAAATAAAAACCTGCAACAGCTAATGATCGACAAATCGATCCGACCTGTTTGGTTATCCACCTACCGCAGGGCAGATTTTTGCGTTAATACTGAGGCTGATTTTGCCAATCGCTTGTGGCTTTTTTGGCTAAACTATTTCACCGTTTCAGAGTCAATGAACAACTTGCCGTGCTTACCTAACTTCCAAGAAATGGTAAGAACCAATATGTTTGGTGCCATGTCGGATCTGGTGTTTAAGGTGGTGACTCACCCTGCCATGATCTTATACTTAGATAACCAAGATAACACAGGTGAAAACTCAAGGGCCAGTAAGGAAAAGTGGACCGACAATGGTACCAATGAAAATTTGGCGCGTGAGACATTAGAGCTGTATACGGTGACGCCAAGTAATGGCTATAGCCAAGATGATGTTAATGGCATGACGAACATTCTCACCGGATGGAAATTGGTGGATTGGGATAATATCAACGAACTGCGGTTCGAAAAAGACTATCATGAGCCGGGCACTCAAACCGTGCTTGGTAAAAAATATAATAGCTCCACTGGTAAGGGCCAGCTCAAACGTGTGCTACGGGATTTAACCTCTATGCAAGACACGGCAAAGCATTTGGCGTTTCGCTTGTGCCAACATTTTATCGCCGACCATCCAGAGCCAGATCATGTTAATCAATTGGCCACAATATATAGAAAAAATAAAGGTCAGTTGGCGCCGGTATACCTAGGCTTACTCGATATACTAGAAGAGCTAGAGCAAACAGGCGACAAGTTTCTCAACCCAGAAGTTTGGCTCTACCATACGTTAAAGACATTTGATATTGATGTGCCAAATGGTGTGCCACGCAACTGGAATTTTAACCCCAATGGCATTGCAAGTATTTTACGAGAGCTTGGCTTGCTCCATGGCGAAGCACAGCAGCCTAACGGCTGGCCAGAAGTTGAACAAAGCTGGCTATCAAATGAGTATTTAGATCGTCGTTTGAGGTTAGCGTCAATTATTGGGCGAAACTATAGCTACACCTCAGTGACCACTGAAGCGGTTAAGAATCACGGCTTGGATGTTGAACAGCTACAACGGTTTAATTTATCGCCCCATACTCAAAACGTCATTCTCGGTTCGCAACAACCGATTCAACAGATTGCCGCCTTGCTATGTTCACCCGGGTTTTTAAGGAGCTGACTATGAAAAGAAGAGCGTTTATCAAGGCCACCTCAATGTCTGCGGTGGCCTACACTATGGGGCACAGTGTGGTATCGGCGGCCGCAGAAACCAATACCAGTAATATATTGGTGATTCTGTTGCGTGGTGGTATGGATGGCTTAGCGGCGGTCCAGCCAAAGCACGACAAAAATTTAGCTAACCTTAGAAGCACCTGCTTGGTAGAAAATACCTTGCCGTTAGACGATCAGTTTGGATTACACCCCGCTATGAAAGGCTTTGAAAAGCATTGGCGCAACAGTAATGCAAGTGTGGTTCATGCTACCGGCTTCAATTATTATGGCCGGTCTCATTTTGAAGGCCAAAACATTATGGAAGGCGGCGGGGCGTCGGCTTACTCAACCAATACCGGTTGGTTAGGGCGGGCTATGGAATTAGCTAACCGATCTAGCCTTGCGGTTACCTTACCTACGCCGCTAATTTGTAGGTCCTCCGCCGTCACCAATAGTTTGTTTCCCTCAAATATTGCTAAACAATCGTATCAAGATACCAATCAGTTGTTAGCAAACTTGTGGGCAGAAGATGCTACCTTGTCTAAATACGGTGCCAGTACCGCAATGACCAACGAGCGCATATCCAGAGGTCAAGACCCTGAACGACTGGCCAAAGAAGTGGCCAAACAAATGGCGCAACCCAAGGGACCAAAGGTTGGATTTGTCGAATACTCTGGTTTTGACACGCATTCAAGGCAAGGCGGAGAACATGGTGATCACGCCAAACACCTTAAAAAATTGGACCGCGTCATCAATGCCTTCGCGTCCTATTCGGCGGACGTATGGGACAATTCGATTGTGATTACGGTGACTGAGTTTGGTCGTACAGCCAAGGAAAATGGCACCAAAGGCACAGACCACGGGGTCGGCTCTGCCATATTTCTTGCGGGTGGCTTAATCAAGTCGGCGCAGGTGATTACCGACTGGCCTGGGCTCGGCAAAAAAGAGTTGTTTGAACGGCGTGATTTGCGCCAAACAATCGATGCTAGAGACGTCTATGGCGACGTGATTCATCATGCATTTAACATTTCTAAGAAAAATATTAGGCAGATTGTATTCCCAGGCACGGAGCAGACGCTCGACTTGAATATATGGGGCTAGGTCAAGGAAAGGGTAGTATGTTAAGCCTAAACTGACAGTGCAGGAAAAAGATTAAATAAGTTTGGCATAACGGCTTGCAATCCATGCTCAGGTGCCTATAATACGCCTCCATCAAGTCGCAACAGAACACCCCAGTGACTTGATTACCCTCGTGTGGGGCCTTAGCTCAGCTGGGAGAGCGCAACACTGGCAGTGTTGAGGTCAGCGGTTCGATCCCGCTAGGCTCCACCAATTATTTGTTATAAATCAGCCGGTTATAAGCTTTATAGTTTGACCGGCTTTTTTGTGTCTGTAACTAAATACGTATTTTAATTTACCCATTTTGGAGGAACTAACTCATGAAAGCAATTCGATGGATTTTAGGCCGAATTATATTACTTTGGGATTTTATTACTTCACCCAAACCGGAAGTAAGAGAGGCAGCAGCGCAAAAAGCCATTGATGATGTGACTGCTACCTTGTCGCTGTATCAGTTTCATGCCTGCCCCTTTTGTGTCAAAACACGTCGTCATTTAAAACGTCACGCGCTGCATATCGAGTTGCGGGACGCTAAAATTGAAGGTGAGTTTAAGGCGGAATTGATACGAGAGGGTGGCCGTCACAAAGTGCCTTGCCTAAGAACTGAGAAGGCAGATCACTCTGTGGAATGGCTCTATGAGTCCAATGATATTATTGCTTACCTTAACAACCGATTTAATCTGACATAGGCCCTTGTATTACCAGTGAGTTGTACATTGACGAGGTAGTAAGAAATGCTCTGTCAAATCACTAAGTTAAGTTTATGTACCAGCAACATTGGCAGTGTTGAGGCCAGCGGTTCGATCCCGCTAGGCCCATCAATTATTCGTCCGGCGATGACTGACATCGTCCACTAAACCCTGCAATTGCAGGGGTTTTTGTTTATACTGTGTCTAAGACTATCCAATGAAACGCCCCCATATACCTTGTAGTGCTGGGTGAAATACCTATAAGAGTAGCGAAACTAATTTCAGTATATCGATGCCAGTAAAGTCTATGCTGTCATCAGAAAGTCTTGGGAGCTGTAAAGCAATAAAAAGAACAGATGAAAACAGAACGAAAAAGGGAAATAAAACTATGACACTTCTAGAATCAGTCAATATTGCCTCAGAAACACAAATGCCCGATTTTGACCTCCCTGACACTCAAGGAAACACTTGGAGTTTTGCTGACCTTACTGGCTCCAAAGGATTGCTTGTTATTTTTACCTGTAATCACTGTCCTTATGCTTTAGCCGTTTGGGAAAGAATTATTGCTTTATCTATTTGGGCCAAACCCCAAGGAATAAACACCGTGGCCATAAACTCTAATATCCATCCAAGCTATCCTGAAGATTCACCCGAAGAGATGATAAATATAATCAAAAAATGGGAAATCCCATTTCCTTACCTTATCGATAGCTCTCAAGACGTTGCCCGGCAATACCAAGCCCAATGTACACCAGATATTTACCTTCTAAAAAATGATCAAACCCTCTTTTATCATGGCCGACTAGATAATAACTGGAAAGAGCCTAAAAAAGTGACTAAAGAAGAACTAAAAATAGCTATAGAATGTTTTACACTCAATAAAGTTTTCTCAGAAAAACAACATCCTTCTATGGGGTGCTCTATTAAGTGGAAATAATAGAAAAAAGGCTATAGATCTTAATTTTTAACTGTAGTGGTATAGTGAGTTTAGCTACTTACCAAGAAATGTTATGACCATCTCTAGCCCCCACTAACTGAACAATAACTACCGGGAAAACTTAGTTTCTAAGCTGGCTATTGATAAAATTGCCGTCAATCAAAGTTAACGCCCATATCATGACAGTGCGGTTTTACATCGCATACTTGTACTTGTTAAACCTACCATCACGTAAAGAAGTCAAATACATTTCCAAGTGTAGACGATGATCCTTTGTAAAATTCAGTGTAACTGCATTTGGTGCAAGTAACTGCGCTATATTTTTTATTTTGAACATCGAATATTCGTGACCAAAAACCACCGGAAACTCTAATTTCTCCAGCATCATAATCCCTATTACCACATTTAATACACGACCATTTCTTGTGTTTCATACTATTTTTTCCTTCTGCTTAAGTGCGTACGGCGCGGTTAAGAATTGCGGTCAAATCACAGCCTTTGGGCAAGGTTCCAAAAACCCCGCTATAGCGGGTGCCAAGGCGTGAGGCACAAAATGCATCTGTCACTGCGTTAGGGGCATGCTGGACCAGCAATGCGCCCTGCCATGCTATGGCCATCTGTTCCGTCAGCTGCCGGGCTCTATGTTCAAGGCCGGCAGGATCGGCCAGCCCAATTTTGAGATCATCAATGGTTCGATCTAGGTCAGGATGTCCTCCACGGGCTAGTTCCAGATCTGTCAGCAGTGCCGATGTGGCGGTCGGCTCTCGCTGCATGGTTCGCAGTACATCTAGACACATCACATTGCCAGAGCCTTCCCAGATACTGTTGACCGGTGCCTCGCGGTATAGGCGTGGCAAAATTGATTCTTCCACATAACCTGGTCCACCATGACATTCCATGGCTTCAAATAAATGTATGGGGGCTCGTTTACAGTTCCAGAATTTACCAATGGCAGTGCCAATACGGGCTAGTGCGAACGCATCCGGGTGATCTGCAGCGTCATCCATGGAGCGGGCAATACGCATGCCCAGCATCATGGCTGCTTCGGACTCTAGCGTTAGGTCGGCCAGTACATTGCGCATTAGGGGCTGTTCAATCAGCAGCTTGCCAAAGGCGCTACGATGGCTGGTATGGTGCAGGGCCTGAACTAAACCCTGGCGCATCAGTGCCGCTGAACTGACACAGCAATAAATGCGATTACCCTGCACCATATCAATTATAGTGCGCACTCCGTAACCTTCTTCCCCCACCATAATGCCCCAGGTATCCTGTAACTCCATTTCAGTGGAAGCATTGGAACGGTTACCTAGTTTGTCCTTGATGCGTTGAATAAACAGGCCATTGCGGACGCCGTCTGGGGTCCAGCGCGGCACCAGAAAACAGGACAACCCTACCTCGGTATAGGCTAGGGTCAGAAAGGCGTCACACATAGGGGCAGAGCAGAAGTACTTGTGGCCGGTGAGTCTGTATTCAGTGCCAATGCCGGTGTTGCTGCCAGCAGGGATGGCCGTGGTTGAATTGGATCTCACGTCTGAGCCACCCTGTTTTTCCGTCATAAACATACCCATAGTAGCGCCGGTTTTTTCGGTCACCGGAATATCCCGCATGTCATACTGTCTGGACAGCAGGCGGGGAATCCACTCATGGGCAATGGCAGGCGTGGTGCGCAGGGTGGGAATGGCGGAATAGGTCATGGCCATGGGGCACATAACTCCGCTTTCCACTTGGTTGAACATATAACTAAGGGCCATATGCCCCACATGGGCCCCAGGCCGAGTATGGTTCCAAGCAAAACTGGCTACTTGGTTTTCAATGGCCAGTTGCATCAGGTCATGATAGGCCGGGTGATAGATAACCTGATTAATCCGCATGCCATAGCGGTCATAGGCTTTGATTTCGGGGCTGTAGCGATTGGCCTGCTCGGCTTGTTCAAATGTGTCGCTGGTGCCGACTTTGCGGCCTAATGTGGCAAAGTCTGCCTGCGCCCAGTCAGCACCTTCACGAGAGACCGCTGCCCGCAGTGCTGGATCACTGTGCCATAAATCCTGATCACCCAGATAAGGGGGCATATTGGTCACACTGTGGGTGGGCAGCGTATCTAGGGGTTTGCTTGGCAACATGACCTGACCTCCAAATAATCATCAATAAGCCAATTACGGGAGCAAAAATCCATATTAAACGATATTCAAGCAAGTTATTAAATTACCATTTTCAACTATGGTTCTACTAATATCTAGCTATTAGGCATCTATTTCCATGAACATCATGGTATTGATCATAATAACAGAAAAATATATGCACGAAAAAGCCGATGACTTCCTTTTGAAAACTAAGTTTAAATCAAAGTTATATACGACCGATGGGAGCATTATTGAGTCTTATTTTGAGAAATTGATCTTTTGGTGAAATTATCGTTTGTGCTGGCCAAGACTACCCATAAGTAATATGACACACAGTGGCCAATTAAAGCTAAGGTATTGTATTAGTCTTCTGGACTTTCACCCAATCGCCCAACAGTTTGTACCTAAAGTGCTATTATCAGGCTTTTAGAACACTACGCTCTCCGTATTTATTCTTATAAATCAATGAGTTGGTTCGTATCCGCGCAACACTGGCAGTGTTGAGGTCAGCGGTTCGATCCCGCTAGGCTCCACCAATTATTTGTTATAAAACAGGCGGTTATCAGCTTACAAGTTGAACCGCCTTTTTTGTGCCTGCATTTAACAGTGCAGGTAAATTTAACCATTACGGTGGAACTAGCGCATGAAAGCAATTCGATGGATTTTAGGCCGAATCATTTTAATTTTAGACTTTCTGACTTCGTCAAAGCCTGTAACAAGGCAGGCTGGTGTGCAACAAAACATTGATAAAGAGACGGCTTCCATGTCGTTGTATCAATTTCATGCGTGCCCTTTTTGTGTCAAAGTTCGTCGCCACCTAAGACGCCACACGTTACACATCCAGTTGCGGGATGCAAAAACTGAGGGTAAATTTAAAGCCGAGTTAATGCGTGAAGGTGGGCGTCATAAGGTGCCTTGCCTAAAGCTAGTCAAGGAAGATGGCTCTGTAGAATGGCTGTACCAGTCCAATGACATTATTGCCTATCTAAACGAACGGTTTGATCTGGCTTAATTCGTGTACACCTTGCGACAATACATTGGCGTTGCATCGGCGTAGCTATTTGTAGGCTCCCATATCTAAGCTGTTAAGGCTCGGCGTTGTAAGTTAGGATGAAGATTCGAACCACAACAGTTAACGAGATCATACATGCTACAACACTGGAATCAGGTGGTTGCCGATGTTTGGGGACTTGAGTGTACGGTAAGTCGCTTGGATGGCGAGTACGACCTCAACTTCATGGTCACCTGCGTCACTGTTGATTATATTCTGAAAGTCATGCGCGTGGGCTGTGATGACGCCTTTGTGGCGATGCAGTGTTTAGCGTTAGGACACCTACAGCAAGCTTCGAATGCGACCCAAGTGCCCATCCCAAGGGTCATTACCACCCTTTCTGGAGAACGCTTTACTCATTACCAGGACCCACAAGGCGAAACCAGGATTGTTTGGTTACTGAGTAAGTTTGAAGGTTTAAATTACGCGCATTTCACACCCAAGTCTGGGGCTCTGATTCATCAGATTGGCCACAACATGGGCCACATGAATACCCAGTTAGCGTCTTTTCAGCATACCTACTTGGAGCGGGAGTTTAAATGGAATCTAATGCAAGGTGGTTGGGTAGGAGGTCACCTTGACTGCCTTGAAAAGTCAGCACGAAAGTCCCTTGTCAGTGACATTGTAGAGCAGTTTGAGGCACTACAAGAAGCCTTGTCTAGCCTACCACAGCAATGTATTCATAATGATGTTAATGACTACAATATCCTTGTACAGGGGAGTCTAAATCATGGGCCAACTTTAACTGGCATTATCGACTTGGGTGACATGTGTTTGGCACCACGAGTATGTGATTTGGCCATTGCTGGAGCCTACATCGTCTTAGATCACACTCGGCCCGAGCAAGCCTTGGCACAATTGGTGGCTGGTTTTCATAACAGTGCCCCCCTATCAGAACTAGAAATTTCCTTAATTTGGCCCTTGTTACGTATGCGCTTGGCTGTCAGTGTGGTCAATTCAACATTGATGGCGTTGGACAACCCGGATGATCCTTATGTCACTATTTCGCAAGCGCCAGCTTGGGCGTTTTTAGAAAACCATAGGTTGCATGCAGGCTTGATTACTTCACGATTGCGGCTTGCTTGTGGTTTGCCGGTAACGGCTAAGGCCGAGACGACTATCGCTTGGTTAAAGGGAAATCAGGGTGCCTTTTCCGCCTTAATGGAGGGCTGCGTTGATTTGAGTCAGGCACCAATGGTGGCCTTGAGTGTGGAGCACAGCAGCATTCCGCAAGACCCATTTTCTATTCGTGCTAGCGAAGCGCAGCAGTTGTGTAGTGACCATCGAACAGTGGCCCTAGGTTATTATTTAGAACCCCGATTGGTGTACACCGACGAGGCCTTTAAAAGTGGCCCATGGCCAACTAGCAACCGACGTACTGTGCATTTGGGCGTAGATGTATTTGCCTCGGCGGGCACCGCGTTATATTCACCCATGGCAGCCACTGTGGAGGCCGTAGATAACCGTAAAGCCAACCTCGATTACGGTGGTGTAGTGATTTTGCGTCATCAAACACCTGCGGGCGATGGCTTCTATAGCTTATATGGGCATCTTAATCCGGCGTCGGTGGTTCAGCTCAAGGTGGGTCAAGAGTTGGCTTCAGGTGACCTGTTTGCGCATTTAGGTGAGCCTTGCGACAATGGTGGTTGGCAACCCCACGCCCATGTGCAACTGGCTTTGTCTATTGACGGCATGGGTCACGACTGGCCAGGTACTGCGGACCCAGATGACCTTTTGTTATGGCAGGAATTATGCCCAAATCCAGCCGTGTTGCTTAATTTAGAAGCGGCAGAAACTCAGTATTGCCCACCCAGTAAAACCCATGCCCAGCAAATCCGACACGATCATTTTGGCCATAACCTCAAGTTAAGTTATGCCGACCCCGTCATGTTTTTGCGTGGCTGGCGGCATTATTTATTTGACGAGTGGGGCAGGCCTTACCTAGATGCTTATAATAATGTGCCCCATGTGGGTCACGCTCACCCACGTATTGCCAAGGTTGTTGGCGAGCAACTACTGCGTATTAATACTAATTCGCGCTATTTGCACCCCAGCCGCTCCGCCTTTGCTGAGCAAATATTGAGCCATATGCCTGCATCTTTGTCGGTGTGTTATTTTGTCAATTCTGGTACCGAAGCCAATGAGTTGGCCTTGCGCTTGGCACGTGCTCACACTAAGGCTAAACACATGATCACACCTGATCATGGTTATCACGGCAATACCACTGGAGCCATTGATGTTTCGGCCTATAAGTTTGCCTCGCCACGGGCCCTTGCAGTCGGCTTAGGTCAAGCCGATTGGGTGCATTTGGTGGATGTGGCCGATGATTACCGAGGTCCCTACCGGCGTGAGCAGGGCCACGCAGGCGACCTTTATGCAAAGCAAGTGGCGCAACACATTGCGACTCTATTGGCCCAAGGCGAATCCATCGCAGGATTTATCGCCGAGACGTTTCCCAGTGTCGGTGGGCAGATCATCCCGCCTAATAATTACCTGAGTAAAGTATATCAATATGTACGAGATGCTGGCGGCATATGTATTGCTGACGAGGTGCAAACAGGGCTAGGTCGTTTAGGCGATTATTATTTTGCTTTCGAGCAGCAGCAGGTAGTGCCCGACGTTGTGGTGCTAGGAAAACCGATTGGCAATGGTCACCCCATTGGTGTGGTAATCACCACGGCCGCAATTGCTGCAAGCTTTGCTGAAGGACCCGAATTTTTCTCCACTTTTGGTGGGTCTAATTTGTCCTGTGTGGTGGGTGCTGAGGTATTGCGTATTGTTGAAGAAGAAGAGCTGATGGCCAATGCAGGTAACATGGGTAGCCTACTCTTTGCAGGCCTACGCGAGTTGCAAGCAAAACACCCATGTATTGGCGATGTACGTGGTAGCGGCTTATTTGTAGGCGTGGACTTGGTGAACAATCAAGATACCCGTGAGCCGGCCACGGAGGTGGCCAGTTACGTAAAAAACCGCATGCGTGAAGCACGTATTTTAATGGGCAGCGAAGGCCCTGCCGACAACGTACTGAAGATACGCCCGCCGCTGACCATTGATAAACAAGATATAAGCTATTTGTTACACACCTTGGATCAAGTGCTTAACGAGGTTAAGTGTGCAACGAACAGTCCCTTGTGCCGTGATTTAGGCGGTGGGTAATACCCAGTCCTTTCTTGGGAAGTGGCAGGTGTAACCATTGGGCGTGTTTTGCAGATAGTCTTGATGCATGGCCTCGGCCTCCCAAAAATCACCGGCTGGCTCCAATTCGGTCACCACTGTGCCCGGCCATAGACCCGATGCATTAACGTCATCAATAGTATGGCGTGCTTCGGCTTCTTGTTGTGCTGACACAAAGTAAATTGCCGACCGGTACGACGCACCTAAATCGTTGCCTTGGCGTAGCTTGGTTGTGGGGTCGTGTATTTGAAAGAAAAACTCTAATAAGGTGCGAAAACTGGTGAGCTGGTTATCGAAAGTGATCTCAATAGCTTCTGCATGATTGCCGTGGTTTTGATAGGTGGCATTGGCCACTTCGCCGCCGGTGTAACCCACGCGGGTTGACATGACGCCAGGCATGTTGCGAATCAGGTCTTGCATGCCCCAAAAACAACCCCCTGCGAGTATTGCCCGTTCCGTTGACATCAAAGTTCCTCCACTTGGTTTAAGTAGTCGCCGTAGCCTTTGGCTGCCATTTCGCTACGGGGTATGAATGTTAATGACGCAGAATTGATGCAGTAACGTAAGCCGCCTCGGTCTGCTGGCCCATCGGTGAACACGTGGCCAAGGTGGCTATCGCCATGGGCAGACCTTACCTCTGTTCTGGACATACCCAGTGAAACGTCATTAATTTCCAATAGGTTGGCAGTCACAATAGGTTTAGTAAAGCTGGGCCAGCCACAGCCCGATTCATACTTGTCGGTTGAGGCAAACAAAGGTTCGCCAGAAACAACATCAATGTAGATACCAGATTGCGTGGTGTTTAGGTATGCGCCGGTACCTGGTAGCTCGGTGCCGCTTTTTTGAGTGACTCGATACTGTTCGGGCGTTAGTTTTGCAAGTGCTTCGGGAGATTTTACGTAACTCATTTAAATAATTACCTTGCTTGGTTCAACCATTGGTCAAGTTTTTCGGCGGGCATAGGCTTGGCCAAATAGTAGCCTTGAAGGAGTGCGCAATTCATCTGCTTAAGCAGTTGCGCTTGCTGTGCATTTTCCACGCCTTCGGCAATGACTTCAAGTCCCATTTTTATGCCCAAGTCTAGCGTGGATTGCACAATGGCCATGTGTTTTTTGTTGTGCTCCATGCCGATAACAAAGGAGCGGTCTATTTTTATTTGGGTTAGTGGCAGTTGATTAAGCCACGTCATGGAAGAATAACCCGTGCCGAAGTCATCTAAGCTGATGCCTACGCCTAAGTGCCTTAGCTGTTGCAGAATTTTGAAGCATTCGGTTTGATGATTGATGACTTGGTTTTCGGTGATTTCTAAGGTTAAGTCGCTCGGCTTAATTTTGTTGCTGTGCAAATGTTTAGAAATATAAGAGACTAGGTCAAGTTCATTCAGGTCTCGTGTCGAAATGTTAATTTGAAGGGCCAGCTTGTGCCCATTGGCGTGCCATAGACCGAGTTGTTTGAGGCTGGTGCTAATGACCCAGCGGGTAATGTCTACTATCACATGGGATTGCTCGGCTAAATGAATGAAGTCAGAAGTGGCGACGGCGCTGCCGTCAGTTTGAGGCCATCGGATTAAACATTCGACGCTGTGTATGGATTTTGTTGTAGGGTCGATAAGTGGTTGATAGTGAAGCTCAAACTCATTTTCAGTGATGGCTAGGGGCAGGCGGGCTAACAGGGTTCGGTTGCGTTCATCTAATAGGGCATGGTGATGTTCTAGGCGCGTAATGTCGCGAATTTTATTGATGCTGCGTAAGCTAAATTTCATTACCAGTGCCACAAACACACTACCACCTAACAAAATAATCGCCACAACCAAGTCAAAGGCATCTGCATTGGGGGATTGGTATAAGGCTGTGATCATGACGCCATAACCCACAATAAATAAACTAATAAGGATGACTAAGGAGCGCCAGCCCCAATTTAGCTCCCGTTTACAGATGCTATAGGCGGGCTTTAGTGCTTGAGCTAATAGCACAATGCCAATGAGGGTGAAGGTGATGGAAATGGTTTTGATCATCTTGTTATGTACACTTAAAAACGGGTGGGCGAAAAGCACAATATAAGGCACTGATGGCTTCTAGCTTAGCACTTATTGGTGGCGCGGGTTTATACAATGTGCTGTGTTTTTTGGTTTTTTTGTGGTTGATGAAATTTATTTGGCAGTGTACAATGTCGCGCGCGCAAAATTCGTTAGTGTCATTTTAGGCGTCAGTTCCTGACACACCGCGTCCACTTAACTTCCCTGTTGCAGCTGACCTTCAGGCTAAACGAGCGTTGTCTGGCAAGCACCTTTGACTTGCACAACGTCTGGTATAAAAACATGAGCGAAAGCTTTGCAGATCTATTTGAAGAATCCCTAATTGCTGTTGAAATGCGTCCTGGTGCTGTTGTTATGGGCACCGTATTAGACATCGACGGCGACTGGGTAACAGTACACGCAGGCCTTAAGTCTGAAGCCATCATTCCTATCGAAGAATTCTATAACGATTCTCGTGAAGTAGAAGTGAAAATCGGCGACCAAATTAAGGTGTCTCTAGAAAGTGTTGAAGACGGCACTGGTGAGACCAAACTTTCACGTGAAAAGGCCAAACGTGCCGAAGCGTGGGATGTGTTGCAAACTGCCTTTGACGAAGAAGCGACCATCACTGGCGTTATCAACGGCAAGGTTAAGGGTGGCTTTACTGTTGCCATCAACAACATTCAGGGTTTCTTACCTGGTTCATTGGTAGATGTTCGCCCAGTACGCGATGTTGATCACCTAGAAGGCCAGGAACTTGAATTTAAGCTTATTAAGCTTGATCAAAAGCGCAACAACGTGGTTGTTTCACGTCGCGCAGTAATGCAAGAAGCGAACAGCGCACAGCGTGACGAATTGTTGGCTAGCATTGAAGAAGGGATGGACGTTAAGGGTTACGTTAAGAACCTAACTAACTACGGTGCGTTCGTAGACCTAGGCGGTGTTGACGGCCTGCTACACATTACTGACATGGCTTGGAAGCGTATTGCACACCCAAGTGACATGTTGAATCCAGGTGACGAAATCACTGTTCGTGTTATCAAGTTTGATAAGGACAGTGGTCGTTTATCGTTGGGCCTTAAGCAGCTACAAGAAGACCCATGGGCGTCTATCAAGGCACGTTACCCGAATGGTCATCGTACACAGGCTACGGTAACTAACCTAACTGACTACGGTTGCTTCGCTTCAATTGAAGACGGCGTTGAAGGTTTGGTACACGTTTCTGAAATGTCTTGGACTAACAAGAATATCCACCCATCTAAGGTTGTTAACGTTGGCGACACAATGGAAGTGATGATCTTGGACGTTGACCAAGAGCGCCGTCGTATTTCTCTAGGTATCAAGCAGTGTGTGGGCAACCCATGGGCTGAGTTTGCTGAGAAGTACGCCGCTGGAGACAAGGTGGTTGGTAACATCAAGACCATCACTGATTTCGGTATCTTTGTTGGCCTAGAGGGCGACCTAGACGGCCTAGTGCACATGTCGGACATCTCTTGGGATGTGGAAGGCGAAGCTGCATTACGTGACTACAAGAAGGGCGACGAAGTTAGCGCCGTTATCTTGTCTGTAGATTCTGAGAAAGAGCGTATTTCTCTAGGCATCAAGCAGCAAGAAAGCGATCCATTTAGCGAGTATGTTGCTGCTAACGACCGTGGCACTATCGTCACTGGTACTGTTAAGGCTGTTGAAGCTAAAGAAGCCGTAATCGAGCTTTCTGAAGGCATCGACGCTGTACTTAAGGCTTCTGAAATCAGCATCGATCGTATCGAAGACGCACGTAACGAACTTAAGGTTGGTGACAGTGTTGAAGCTAAGATCGTAGCCGTAGATCGTCGTAACCGTTCTATCAACTTGTCTATCAAGGCGAAAGACGTAGCAGACGAAAAGCAAGCTATCCGTGACGTTCGCGACATGGAAGTGACTACTGATGGTCCAACCACTATCGGTGATTTGATCAAAGCTCAGATGGGCAAGCAATAAAACGGCTAACCCCCTGTAGTGATCAAAGGGAGTGCTTCGGCGCTCCCTTTTACGTTATGTACAGGATGTACGGTATGCCGCGGTGGCATGGATGCCAATGAACGGCGACTTTCAGTATATAAAGAACTAATATGAACCATTCCCCCATAGACAGCTTTTGGCATCTCGTCACCAATAATGCAGACCAACTGCGTAGTTTGGTTAACGAAGAAACCGAGCTGGCTCACGAGTTATTGCAGCAAGTGCAGGATCAATTGTCGGATATTGATCCGCACCTGACGGTATTTTGTGCTCGCGACCAGGAGGGCGCAGGCATTGAATTGGTATTTGGTTGTGACGGCTTTAGTCAGAGTATTGATACGGTGCTATTTTTGGTTGCCGCGGCACCATCGATAGAGCGCATCAAAGTGTTGGCTTTTAACCCTAGGGTTGAGCAAATTCCAGAAGCCATTGAAATTGGCGACGCCGTGTTAGAGCTGGATGAGCTGTTTTTTGGTTTACGCATTATCGGCCAAGAGTTACATTTAGATTTGTACCTTGAAGACTTGCCTATGGTTGACGACGCCCCGCAAACCGATGCTGCGTTGATGTTTTTAGACGCTATTGTTGGTGAGTATGACTTAATGACGCGTATTCACAGTGTTAATTGGTTGGATTTACCTGAAGACCCATTAGATCACGGTCTCAGACCGCTCATCGAACTACGTCAACAATTTGACCTACTACGACCAAAACAGCCTGCATTGGGTGAAGCGTTACACTAATTTTGTTACCATTGTGTCTTACCTTAGCCAGACGGAAAGACGCCCATGGAACCCATCTATATTTTCACCCTAACTGGTGCTTTTGCCATGGCTGCCGCGTTAAGTGCACGCCAAGTTAGCCATGACGTTTTACAGGCCAACCAAGCCACCGTTCCTGCACCCTATCTAATTGCCGGAAACTTAGCCGTGATCGCTTTGATTGCTAGTTTGGTCTATGGCGGCCAGCACTTTGCTTGGTGGATTCCGGTGAGTTTTTTAGTCATTAGTTTTCCAGCGATTTACTATATTTTCCTACGCCGCATGCTTAACCCTAAACGCGCTACTCTAGTCTACACTGGCCTATCATTGGTTGGGTTAGTGCCTATGGTACAAGGTTGGGTTGCTTAGTATGGTGTTAGACTATTTACCCTGGGGCTTAGTGGTAGCCATGGCCGTGTTTGGCATTTACGCCCTTAGAGCAGGCCCCAAACAACCCCAAAGCGATGCCGGAGATGTCGTTGTACAAGTGGCAGTGGCGCAGCTAGAAGTGAAGCTTGAGCAAGCACAATTACAAAACCAGCAGCTGCAGGAACAGTTGCAAGAAAGTTTGCAGCAACTGGCTCAATTGCAACAAGAGTTAAGCCAAGCCGTGGCCACTAACGCTAGCCTACAAACACAAGTGAGTGCGCAGCAAGCGGCCCATCAACTGCAGCTACAGCAATTAGAACAAAATAAAGCCTCCTTCGAGGCGTATCTAAAGCAGTTCGCCGAACAGTCTCTAAAACAACAAAGCAGTGAGCTATCCACTAAAAATCAAGATCAATTAGGCCACCTGCTCAATCCTCTAAAGCAACAGTTAGGCGATTTTCGCAAAAAAGTGGACGATGTGTACGACAAAGAAGCACGCGATAGGGCCGGCTTAACACAGCAGATAAACAGCTTGTTGGAGCTTAATAACCAGCTCAGCAGTGATGCTATTAACCTTACCAAGGCCCTTAAAGGTGATAACAAAGCCCAAGGTAATTGGGGTGAAATGGTATTGGAACAAGTGTTAGAACAGTCGGGTTTACGCAAGGATCATGAGTACCATTTGCAAGTGAACTTAACACAAACCGACGGTAAGCGTTTACAGCCAGATGCCATTATTCACATGCCTGAAAAGAAAGATGTGGTGGTGGATTCCAAGGTCACGCTGGTGGCCTATGAGCGTTACCAGAGCGCCGAGTCGGAAGACCAGCGTAATAGTACACTGAGTGAGCATTTAGCGTCGGTAAAAGCCCATATTAAAGGCCTTAGTGGTAAGTCATACGAAGCGGCCGAAGGGGTGCGTAGTTTAGACTACGTATTGCTGTTTATTCCGATTGAATCGGCGTATATGCTGGCATTGCAGGCAGATTCTGAGTTGTTTATTAGTGCCATGAAAAACAACATTATGATTGTGAGTCCCGCCACCTTGCTGATGGTGCTACGTACAATTCACAATATTTGGCGCTACGAACACCAAAGCCAAAATGCCAAAGAAATATCCCGTCAAGCGGAAGAGATGCACAAAAAGCTGGTCGATTTTGTGACCTCTATGGATGGCGTAGGCAATCACCTAGTGCGTGCCCAAGACGCCTACGATACGGCTCACAAACGCCTCACCTCTGGGCGTGGCAATTTGATTAATCGAGCTCAAAGTATTGTTAAACTCGGTGGTATACAGCCTAAGAAGGCCTTGCCCGATGCGCTCATAGAAGCGGCTGAAGAAGCAGGTTCAGCATTGGAACCCGCCAATGAGTCTTGATGTGGGAGCGCGCCTCAAAGAGGTACGGAAAAAACGTGGTTTATCGCAGCGAGAGCTGGCCAAACGGGCGGGCGTAACCAATAGCACCATTTCCTTGATTGAGCAAAATCGCGTGAGTCCATCGGTGAGCTCATTAAAAAAGGTGCTTGACGGTGTACCTATGTCATTACCTGCTTTTTTTGCCGATGAAGTGCAGGTACAACAACAAGTGTTTTATAGCAGTAGCGAGTTGCCAGACATGGGTTATGGCAAGGTGGCCATGCGTTTAGTGGGCTACAATCATGAACCCCGCAGTTTGTCATTGTTGCATGAAACTTATCCAGTGGGCGCCGATACTGGTTCCGACATGTTGCTACACGAAGGTGAAGAGGCGGGTATCGTCATTAGTGGCCAGCTAGAAGTCACCGTGGCTGATAAAACCCAACAGCTAGGCCCAGGTGATGCCTACTATTTCGCCAGCGCTCAGCCCCACCGCTTTCGCAATACCGGTGACGAAGAGTGTGTATTGGTCAGCGTTAACAACCCCGCAACGGTGTAGTTATGCCATCGAATAATAAGCGCCAATTTGAGCTGATGGGCACCTCCGGCTGTCACTTATGTGATGATGCAGAAGCCTTGTTGGTACAATGCGTAAACTTTGACACCAGCGACATTGTAGTTGTGGATATCGCAGAGTCAGATGTATTGTTGGCGCGTTACGCTACGCGTATTCCTGTGTTGTATTGCATCGATAGTCGGCAAGAATTGAATTGGCCGTTTGATCGAAAGGCACTTACCCAATTTCTTCTTGGGTCGAATTAAAACCAAAAAATTCCACGACGGTGGCTTCAGATTGTTGCGCTAGACTGCCTTCGCTTTGGCCACGATAGTGCGCCACGCGTTGACAAATATGCCTTAGGTAGGCGGGTTCATTGCGGCTCGATTTGGGTTTGGGGCGCATGTCTCGTGGCAGCAAATAGGGTGCGTCGGTCTCTAACATGAGTCGGTTTTGCGGAATTAGCTTGACCGCATCGTGTAAGTGCCCGCCACGGCGCTCGTCACAGATCCAGCCGGTTATGCCAATGTGAATGTCTAGGTCCAGCAGTTGACGTAGAAATACGTCGGTGCCGGTGAAGCAGTGTAATACCGCTTTGTCGATTTGGTGGCGATAGTCAGATAGCAGTTCCAAAAAAGCGTCGGCTGCATCGCGTTCGTGTAAAAACAGTGGCAATTGTATGTCTGCTGCAGCTTGTAGGTGTTTTTCAAAGCTCGTTAGTTGGGCGGTTGGGGTGGAAAAATTACGGTTAAAGTCGAGCCCCGTTTCGCCGATAGCGAGCACATTTTTATGTTGCCATAGTTGGCTTAATTGGACCCAAGATTGAGTATCGTTTTCACTGGCGCTATGGGGATGAAAACCTGCAGTGGCATAGAGTTGTGATTCTGCACCATGGTCTAAACTGAGTTGTAAAGCCTGTTGGCTAGACGCCAGGTTGGTGCCAGTAATTATTTGACGGTGGATTCCCGCGTGTTGAGCCCGTGCAATCACTGCGTCACGGTCTTTGTTAAAACGATCATTGGTTAAGTTGACACCAATGTCGGTTAAATTAGAACATTTCAACGTCGTCAGCTTCGGTTTCTTCAGCTTCTTCAGGGGTGTTGGCGTGATAAATGGCAATGGCTTCTTCAATGCTCGAGCCGCCCATGATGGATGCAAACATGAGGCGTTCAGATTCCATGGAATAGGAATCATGAAGGTTAGACTGTAGTTCCATCCATGCCATGGGGTCTTGTAACCGGTCTGGATTTTGCAAGAGCGCAGCCATGTCATCAAGGCTTCTAATGACATGGCTTAAACGCTGTTCTAGGCGATCAAAAAATTGAAAATCAACCACTGCTTGACCGACTTTAACCTTGGCAGTGGAGGAGGCGGCTTGAATTAATTCAAGCTCCATTTGGTGTTTAGGCTCTTGGCACTTGATGGACATGGCTGAGTCGTTGATAGTGAGTACGTTGTCGGCGATTTGCGCAAAGGTTCTACTCAATGTGTCTACGTTTGAGTTGCTGTCGCTTAAGCTGGTGCGAATTTGAGCAATGGCAATGCCTAACATCGTTAACGTATCTTTGATGTGGCTGTAGTTGCTCAAGGTGGCACTTTTACTTACATTGGAAGTAGTCATCCAAAGAATCCATGGGTTAAAACAGAGTGAATATGATACTGCTTTTTGTTTAGAACCTATTATCGACTTATTTTTTCACTTGTTGCAACTTTTATACGCGTCGTTTTGTGTCGATTTGTAACCTATAAGTATCTGAAAGCCTAGAAGAAACGGTATAATTAACAAAATTTCAATGCATACACATGCTAGCGAGTGTTAAATGGCTCGTGTTTTAGATTAAAACCTTAGGATCCTGATGAATTTATTGCGGTTACAACAAGTCCACCTTGCGTTTGGCGATGTGGCAATTCTTGATGACGTTGATTTGCAAGTAAATGCAGGTGATAGGGTGTGCCTTATTGGCCGCAATGGTGCGGGTAAATCCAGTCTGATTAAATTGTTAGTGGGTGAGCAGTTGCCAGACAGTGGCAATGTGTGGCGAAGTCCCGCCTGTAAGATTGGTTATTTACAGCAAGACCTGCCAGACCGTGAAGACCTGTGTGTGAGTGAGTTGGTGGCGATGGGTATGGGTGAGGTATACGACCTGCGCCAACGCCATGAAGTCATTGCCATGGGTGATCTAGACGACCAAGCCATGCGCGAACTCGAAGTTGTGAGTCACCGTATTGATGAGTTAGATGGCTGGCAAATGGAGCCTAAAGTAGAGCGTATTTTAACCCGCCTGCAGTTGGACGGCACACAACTGCTGAGCCAACTGTCTGGAGGCTGGCGACGCCGTGTAGCCTTGGCACGCGCCTTGGTGTCGGAACCGACCTTGTTGTTATTGGACGAGCCCACTAACCACTTAGACATACTCGCCATTGAGTGGCTAGAAAAACAGTTATTAGACTTTAGCGGCGCCATTATCTTTATTACCCACGATCGAAGCTTTTTACAGGTACTGGCGAACCGCATTATTGAACTAGATCGAGGCAACCTCAGTGCCTTCCCTGGGAGTTACGACAAATTTTTAGAATACCGTGAACAACAATTAAAAGACGAAGAACGCCACAACGCGCTGTTTGACAAAAAGCTGGCCCAAGAAGAAGTTTGGATTCGTCAGGGTATCAAAGCTCGGCGCACCCGCAATGAGGGCCGTGTGAGAGCCTTAGAATCCTTGCGTAAGGAACGTGGCGACCGGCGTGAGCGCCAAGGCAATGTTAAGCTGCAACATGCGCAGGCGGCTAAGTCTGGAAAGCTGGTGTGTGAGCTGGAAAATGTGAGCCATGGTTACGGTGAGCAACAGCTGATTAAGCGTTTTGACCTGACCTTGCTCAAACATGACCGTATTGGATTGGTGGGTGCCAACGGTGTAGGCAAGTCAACCTTGTTAAAAATATTGCTGGGTGACCTGATTCCCAATTCAGGTCGAGTACAACAAGGCACAAAACTAGAAGTGGCCTATTTCGACCAATTGAGGGACCAGTTAGACCTCACCAAGACGGTTATGGATAACCTGGCCGAAGGCCGTGAGAGTATTAATATCAATGGCAAAGAGCGCCATGTCATGAGTTACTTAGGCGATTTTCTGTTTTCGCCTAAGCGTGTACGTAGTCCAGTGAGCAGTTTGTCCGGTGGCGAGCGCAATCGCCTGTTGTTGGCCCGTTTGTTTAGCAAACCTTCAAATATGTTGGTATTAGACGAGCCGACCAACGATTTGGATATTGAAACCTTGGAGTTGTTGGAAGAAATGTTAGCCAACTATCCGGGCACGGTATTGCTAGTGAGCCACGATCGCGCCTTTTTGGATCGGGTAGTGACCTCGTGCTTGGTATTTGATGGCCAAGGCGAGATTACCGACTCGGTAGGCGGTTATTCAGATTGGGTCAGGCGCGGTGGTCAGTTACAAGCGCCCACTGCACAGGGGCGTAACAAACCCACGGGGATGGCAGCGACGCCAGTTAAAGCGGCTATAAAAGCCAAACCGGCCAAAAAATTGAGCTACAAAGTGCAGCGCGAGTTAGACCAGTTGCCTGCGCAAGTGGAAACCATGGAAGCTGAAATAGCTGCACTGCAGCAAGCCATGGCCCAAGCCGAATTTTATACCCAAGACCAAGCCCAGGTCAGCACCACGCTTGCTCATATGGAGAGCTTAGAAACCGCATTAGAGCAAGCCATGGATCGATGGCTAGAACTCGAAGCCGATTAAATTCGAACCGCTAGCACATCGCAAGTGGCGCCATGTAAAATACCGTTAGAAGTCGAGCCTAATAACAGAGCTAGCCCATGACGGCCATGACTGCCGACAACGATTAGGTCGGTACTTAACTCATTGGCCATGCGGTGAACTTCGGTTTCGATGTGACCTGAGGTGAGCAATTGATCCACATCGCTAAGTTGGTGCAGTTGGATGAAGTCGTCCATGCGCTGTTGCGCATGATCGTGTAGCTGTTGTTGAATGGCCGATAGGTCCATAGGCACATCGCCCCCATAAGCATAACTCAAGGGTTCGGTGACATGGATGAGTGTCATCTTGGCACCTGTTTGCTGGCCGATTTGGTGCGCCTTTAAGGCAACTTTATGGGTTTCTTCGTTGAGGTCAATGGCGACTAAAATGTTATTATAAATACTCATGTGGCAGTCCTCCAAGGGTGGGTTTTATCTGAGTGTAACATATTCATGTGCGGTGTTTAGGTTGGGCCAATACAGCCGTTATTGGCCCCATAGGTTGATTAACTACAGGAATTGAGTAGATGGATATTAAGTGGCTTATTGTTGTCGTGGTGGTGTTATCACTGGTGGGTTCTGTGGCTTGGGTGATGCCAACGCCGTTACAAAGAGCTCAAGCTATCATACGCCAATTAGCCATGTCTAAAGGCCTACAAGTCAAAGTGAGTAAGCTACAGGGTCCCAGAGAAGTAGGGGAAATTGCCCCCGAGAGTTACCTTGCCACCAGTTATGGTTTACCGCGCACAAAACCACAGCGCGGTGTAAGGCCTAATCTAGCAGCGAGCAAGCGGGTGACCTGGGAAGTATTTAAAGCCGCCGGTTTAAATACCCAAGGTCTGCCACAAGGTTGGTGTTGGAACCGTGGTGAAGGTGCGCTTAAATCCCACCAATTAGAGCAATTAACTCTGCTGCTTGAGCAACTGCCTGGCGACGTCTACGCTCTTAGCGTTAACCCTGTCGCCGTACAAGCCTACTGGTACGAACGCGCTACACCTGCTGAATTGGACGCCTTAGAAACGGTGCTAAAGGCCCTTGTTGGCGATCTTTAGCCGAGCCTGATGTGTTCTTGTTGTGTGTGTTTTTGCGCTCGGTAAAACTTTGGCGTTGTTTTGTGGCTCCTGAGTCATGGTTGACTTTGATACTAGCTGGTTTAAAGTGCTAGCACAGTTTCAAACAAGTGTATGAATGTCACCATTGTATGGCGTCCTACACCCGTTAAACCCACCCCAAGGAGTCCATGCATGATTTATGCAGGTAACGCCATTCAGGTCGAGATGCACGACCAACAGTTAGCCAAACTCACCTTTGACCTCAAAGACCAATCTGTAAATAAGCTTAATGCGGCTATATTAGTCGAGTTAGAGCAAGCGCTCACGACACTTAGTTCTGCTGATCAAGTGAAAGGATTGATGCTTACTAGTGCTAAACCAACGTTTATAGTGGGTGCTGACATTACCGAATTTTTGACCTTCTTCGGCACCTCAGAAGAGGTGTTAATAGAGACGAACATGCGTGTAAACGCCACCTTTAGTGCCCTTGAGGACTTGCCATTCCCAACCGTTAGTTTGATCAATGGCTTAGCCCTTGGTGGTGGTTTTGAAGTGTGCTTGAGCACCGATTACCGCATTATGACGCCGGCTGCCAAAGTGGGTCTGCCTGAAGTTAAGTTGGGTATTTTTCCTGGCTGGGGCGGCACTGTTCGTTTGCCTCGCGTGATTGGCTTAGACAATGCGGTTGAATGGATTTGTGGCGCCGGCGAGAAAAAAGCCGAAGCAGCCCTTAAAGACGGCGCCGTGGATGCCATTGTAGGTGATGATCAATTGCTAGACGCTGGCGTACATTTGTTAAATCAGTGTATTGCCGGCGATTTAGATTACCAAACCAAGCGCGCAACAAAAATTGCCAAGCTAGCTCTGGGCCCCATGGAACAAATGATGGCCTTCGAAACCTCGAAAGGCTTTGTTGCAGGCAAGGCGGGGCCTCATTACCCAAGCCCAATCACAGCCATTAAAACCATGCAAAAGCATGCCGGTATGAGCCGTGATAAAGCCTTAGCCGTAGAAGCGAAAGGGTTTGCAAAAATGGCCAAAACACCTGTTGCTGCCAATTTAGTGGGTATTTTCTTGGCTGACCAATACCTCAAGCGCACCGTTAAAGCCTTGGCTCCTAACGCCGCCAAGGTGGAGCAGGCCGCGGTGTTGGGTGCTGGCATTATGGGGGGGGGTATTGCCTACCAATCTGCCTATAAAGGTGTTCCCATCGTCATGAAAGACATTGCTGAACCCGCCATTCAGTTGGGTTTGGATGAAGCCACAAGTATTTTGGAAAAGCGTGTGAGCCGTGGCCGCATGAAACCAACACAAATGGCGAAAGTGCTGAATAATATTCGACCCACGCTTAATTACGCCGATGTTGCCAATGTTGATTTGGTGGTAGAGGCTGTAGTTGAAAATCCCAAGATTAAAGGTATCGTTTTGGCCGAAGTTGAAGGCCAAGTGAAAGATAGTGCGGTGATTACCTCAAACACCTCCACTATTTCCATTGATCTGTTGGCGACCAGCCTCAAGGATCCGAGCCGTTTCTGTGGCATGCACTTCTTTAACCCGGTACACAAAATGCCGTTGGTGGAAGTGATCCGCGGTCAGCACACCAACGAAGCAACCATTGCCACTACCGTGGCTTATGCTAATGCGATCGGCAAAAAGCCCGTGGTAGTGAATGACTGCCCTGGTTTCTTTGTTAACCGTGTGTTGTTCCCGTATTTTGGTGGTTTTGGCATTTTGCTAGAGCAAGGCCAAGATTTCCGTCGGGTTGATAAGGTCATGGAGCGGTTTGGCTGGCCGATGGGACCGGCATATTTGCTGGATGTGGTTGGTTTGGACACGGCCCACCACGCCCAAGCAGTTATGGCAGAAGGTTTTCCAGAGCGCATGGCAGGCCAAGGCGAAGCCGCAGTGGACTTAATGCATAACCAACAACGCTTTGGACAAAAGAACAAGCTTGGTTTTTACGCCTACGAAAAGGATAAAAAAGGCCGCTTGAAAAAACAAGTGGACGAAACTATCGTGACTAAGTTGGCGGCACTTTGTGCTAATCCTATTGAACTGTCTGATGAGCAAATTATTGATTATTTGATGATTCCACTGTGTTTGGAAGTGGCCCGTTGTATAGAAGAAAATATCGTCGCCAGCCCCGCTGAAGCAGATTTGGCCTTGGTCTACGGTATTGGTTTTCCCCCATTTTTAGGTGGCGCCTTAAAGTACATGGATAGCCTTGGTTTGCAGCATGTGTGCGACAAAGCCGATGCCTTAGTTGGCATTAGTCCACTGTACCAAGTGCCCGCACAAATGCGCGCTATGGCCGCTCAAGGCGAAACGTTCTACGGCAAGCTACAACCAGCCAACTAATTCGGAGATTAACATGCAATTAAACGCTAATGATATTGTCGTCGTAGACGGCGCCCGTTCTGCCATGGGTCGCTCCAGAGGCGGCGCCTTTAGAAACGTACGTGCAGAGAACCTTTCTGCAGCAGTGATTGACGGTCTATTTGCCCGCAATCCAGAACTTAAACCCAGCCAAGTTGAAGACGTTATTTGGGGTTGTGTTAACCAAACCCTTGAGCAAGGTATGAACGTTGCTCGTAACGCGTCGTTACTCAGCGTGATTCCACACACGGTGGCCGCACAAACGGTTAACCGTTTATGTGGCTCATCCATGGCCGCGATCCACACCGCTGCGCAAGCGATTGCCACTGATAACGGCGACTTCTTTGTGGTGGGTGGGGTAGAGCACATGGACCACGTGGCCATGAATCACGGTGTCGACATTAACCCTGCCGGTAGCAAACATGCCGCCAAAGCCTCAATGATGATGGGATTAACCGCCGAGTTGTTAGGCAAAATGCATGGCATTAGTCGTGAAATGCAAGATGAGTTTGCGGTACGTTCCCACCGCTTGGCCCACCAAGCTGCAGAAAACGGCGATTTCGACAATGAAATCATCGCTATAGAAGGCCACGATGCCCAAGGGCGTTTAGTTAAGGTGAGCCGCGATGAAGTTATTCGCCCAGAAACTAACCTCGCGTCTTTGTCGAGCTTACGGCCTGTGTTTGATCCAAAAAATGGTACCGTAACGGCGGCAACTTCGTCTGCCCTTGCCGTAGGTGCCTCGGCCATGTTGCTGATGTCTGGTGCCAAAGCCATACAATTGGGTTTAAAGCCACTAGCACGCATTAAGTCTATGGCAGTGGCCGGATGTGATCCGTCAATTATGGGTTACGGCCCGGTGCCTGCCACTAAGAAGGCCCTCAAACGCGCCGGTTTAAGCATTGATGACATCGGTGTGGTTGAGCTCAATGAAGCGTTCGCCGCGCAGGCCTTGCCGGTATTGAAAGACCTTAAACTCATCGATAAGCTGGACGACAAGGTGAACTTGCACGGTGGTGCGATTGCCTTGGGGCACCCCTTGGGTTGCTCGGGCACACGTATTTCTGTGAGTTGTTTAACCCGTATGCAGAAACAGGACGCCCAGTTTGGCCTGGCCACCATGTGTATCGGCATGGGTCAAGGAATTGCCACGGTATTTGAACGTTTGTAAGCAATTAGCGTACAAACTTCAATTAATTCAAAAGGCTGGTTTATTCCAGCCTTTTGCGTTTTTGTACATTAATACTTGCTTTTTGTAACAAAAAATGAAATTTTAAAAAGGGAATAGCTAATATGTACCTACAAAAGCTTGACCTTCTGTGAGCACAGCCTAAACTTAGGCGCCTCGAACCTGCCGTAATGGATGCGGCGTATAGTAACAACTGGAATAATATTACATGGGTAAGTCCCTCGTTATCGTCGAATCACCAGCCAAAGCCAAAACTATAAACAAGTACCTAGGTGCCGATTTCATAGTTAAGTCGAGTGTTGGCCATATACGGGATTTGCCAACCAGTGCGTCTGCTTCTAGCGCAGACCCCAAAGCAAGGGCTGCTGAAGCCGCAAAAGTTCGCAAGATGGCCCCTGAAGACAAGGTCATCTATAAACAAGCCCGCTCGCGTAAACAGTTAGTTAGGCGTATGGGTATCGATCCTGGTAATGACTGGCGCGCCGATTATCAAATACTTCCCGGCAAAGAAAAAGTAGTAGAAGAACTACGCCGCTTAGCTAAAGATGCCGACACCATCTATCTGGCAACCGACTTGGATAGAGAGGGGGAAGCAATTGCTTGGCATCTACGTGAAGCCATCGGTGGTGATCAAAGCCGCTATCAGCGAGTGGTATTTAATGAGATTACCCAAACTGCAATCCAAGCCGCCTTTGCCAGTCCTGGCGAACTTGACATGGATCACGTCAATGCCCAGCAGGCACGTCGCTTTTTAGACCGAGTGGTTGGTTTTATGGTGTCGCCCTTATTGTGGGCCAAAATCGCTCGAGGCTTATCGGCCGGCCGTGTGCAATCGGTGGCGGTGAAACTCGTGGTGGAGCGAGAGCGCATTATTCGTGCCTTTGTGCCTGATGAATATTGGGAGTTAAAAGCCGATGTGGTCAATGGCGAAAAAAAGCCACTGTTTTTACAAGTCCACAAACATCACGGTGACGAGTATAAACCCGTTAACCAAGCACAAAGTGAGGCCGCAGTTGCCAACTTGGAAAAACAAACCTTTGTGGTGCAGCAAAGGCAGGATAAGGCGACATCGAGTAAACCTTCGGCGCCCTATATCACCTCAACGTTGCAGCAGGCAGCCAGTACTCGCCTAGGTTTTGGTGTCAAAAAGACCATGATGCTGGCGCAGCGATTGTACGAAGCCGGTTACATTACCTACATGCGTACTGACTCCACTAATTTGAGTAAGGAAGCGGTGGCTAATTGCCGCGACTATATTGCCAGCAGTTACGGTAAAGAGTATTTGCCAGAAAACCCTATCGGCTACTCCAGCAAAGATGGCGCACAAGAAGCGCACGAAGCCATACGGCCTTCTGAGGTGGCTTTAAAGTCAACCCAACTTAACAATATGGAACGTGACTCAGAGCGCTTGTATGAGCTTATCTGGCGTCAATTTGTGGCCTGTCAGATGGTGCCAGCACTCTTTACTAGTACCAGTATCATCGTAGAGGCGGGTGACTTTAGTTTACGTACCCGTGGCCGTATCATGCGTTTTGATGGTTATTCTCGGGTTCAGCCTAGTGCCAGTAAAAAAGATGAAGACTTGATCTTGCCTGATGTGAATAAGGGTGATGTGCTTGCCCTAACGCAACTTACTCCCAGTCAGCACTTTACTAAGTCAGCCCCACGTTTCTCTGAAGCCAGCCTAGTTAAAGAACTTGAAAAGCAGGGTATTGGTCGGCCATCAACCTATGCCAGCATTATTTCTACCATTCAAGACCGAGGTTATGTAACGGTACAGAATCGGCGTTTTTATGCCGAAAAAATGGGTGATATTGTGACTGACCGCCTGCAAGAGAACTTTGCTGACTTAATGGATTACTCCTTTACCGCCACCATGGAAAAACGCCTTGATAGCATTGCTAGCGGTGAAACCGAGTGGAAGCGCCTGTTGAACGCGTTTTACAAAGCCTTCACCCGTAAGTTAAGCCTTGCAGAAGCTGAAGACGGCATGCGCGCTAACAACCCTACGATCACCGACATAGAGTGCCCTAGCTGCGCTAAACCGATGAATGTTCGTACCGCTTCTACGGGCGTATTTTTAGGCTGTACCGGTTATGCCTTGCCGCCTAAAGAACGCTGTAAAGAAACCATTAACTTAGTCTCCGGTGACGAAGTGATTGCGGTGGATGCCGACGATGAGGCCGAATCACGACTGTTGATTAAGAAACACCGTTGCAAAATTTGCGACACAGCTATGGATGGATATCTCATCGATGCCCAGCGCAAGCTACATGTGTGTGGTAACAACCCAGACTGTAGTGGCTTCGAAGTTGAAGCCGGCGAATACCGTATTAAAGGCTATGATGGCCCGCTGATTCAATGTGATAAGTGCGAAGCCGATATGCACCTTAAAACAGGGCGTTTTGGCAAATATTTCGATTGTTCCAATGGTGACTGTAAAAATACCCGTAAATTACTTCGTAGTGGTGAAGCTGCGCCGCCGAAGATGGACCCTATTCCGATGCCAGAACTGGCTTGTGAAAAGGTCGATGACACCTATATTTTGCGTGATGGTGCGGCGGGATTATTCCTTGCGGCCAGTAAATTCCCTAAAAATCGTGAAACTCGAGCACCGTTACTGGCGGAGATCTTACCTCACAAGGCGGTCTTAGACCCTAAATATGTGTTTTTGTTGAGTGCCCCAGTGAAAGACCATGAGGGCAATCCGTCTATTGTTCGTTATAGTCGTAAAACTAAAGAACAATATGTGATGTCCGAAGTGGACAAAAAAGCGTCCGGTTGGCGTGCCACCTTTGTGGGTGGTAAATGGGTAGAGGAAGTGCCGATTAAAAAAGTAGCCAAAAAGGCGGTCAAAAAACCGGCTAAAAAAGCGGCTGCGAAAAAGTAGCATGGCCCAGTCAAACACTGTTCAACACTGGTTGCGAGCGAGTCAGCATCGGTGGGCCTTTGCCCAAACTTTATGGCATGATTTACAGCAACATTATGGTAGCGCTGATAACCCAAATTATTGGCGCCAGCGCCAGCAACGCATGGCGTATCAATACGCCATTGTTGAACACTTATTGGCTGCTGCCAACAATATGGCCCAAGCGGTGGTTAAGCAGCTAGCGAATACCCGGTTCGACGACATTGGCAGTTTAACCTGGCCTCAAATTGAAGCGTTGTTAGCCGATCAAGCGTTTTTGTCACCCGCGGCACAAGAGTTGTTAATACAAATACAAAGCGGCGATTGGGCCGACTTGATTGGACTACAAGCGCAGTCTGATTATAGTTTGACACCTTCTACTGATAACCCAGTGGTGTCTAATGTTATTGCCATTCAATCAAGCGAAGACTTTGCCAACCCGGATCACTGGCCGGTCCAACCCTGGTTGCGTGATATGCAATGTTTGTTCACTCGTGTACGGGACTCACTTCAAGAGTTCTAACCTTAGCCGCTAAATTGATCCGCCGGCATAATGTTCACCGATTCATGCAGCTCACTATAAACCACCACAATACGTTGCTGCTCCAGCTGTAGTAATAGCTGTGCAACTTTGTCAGATAGGCTGATTTCATAAGCGCCATAATCGGTGCCATCGCGGCTCGCGTATTCTTCTAACAGCTGGTTAAGGGTGGTCGGGTTGATCTGTTGCCAAGGTACAATCATAAAATTTACATGCTTAACTCACTGGAGTGCAAAATTGCAGTTGGCTACGGTAGCGGCTGGCTTGCGCCGACACTTTTTTAGCCACCGTTAACAACCAGGGTTTGGCTAAATACGATTTTTTAGCAAAACCACCATTGCCCTCATGATACGCAAGGTACAGATGGTAAGCGTCATTACGATCGATATTGTTAAGACGCACAGAACGGGCGTTATACCAACCTACAAAATCTATAGCATCATGAAAGTTAGTGCGTTTAGCCGAATGATAACCGGTTAATTGCTGGTATAAGGTCCAAGTGCCGTTAATGGCCTGCGGGTAGCCATAGGCGCTGGACAAGTGGTCACCGGGGAATACGCCTAGAATGCGTTTGCGAGGCGGCCGTGCCGTGGCACTATAACCTGATTCGTGCTGGATGAAGGCCATGCTAATACTGCTGTGGATATCCCAAGCCTGTTGGGACGCGTTTGCACTGCGTTGCCATGGGCCATATTGGGCGTATATACCACATAGGTTATGCGGGGTTTGGGGTTTGCTGTTGAAACCGCCAAGGTTGCCAGTGCCGCTACAAGCCGTCACTAACACCAGCAGTATCGCCGCAGCAACGAGTTTAAAGGTGGCCATTGCGCCGGGCCCAGCATAGTTGCATGAGCCGCACTTGATGTTCGGCTTGTAACAAATCTAAACCCGTTTCGTGGGCCAAATCTTGTAGTTCATCGCGCCAGTCGTCGCCGAGTAGTTCACTCACGTCGTCATGCCGAGTGGACAGTTCAAAGGAGAGTTCTATATCGAGGGCGTCGACTAAATGTTCTAAACCTTGGGCGGGGGTAAAATCACCATGGCCCACCACATGGCACGCATCTAGATCGTCATTCATTTCCAGTAATACGTCTTTTACTGAATGGCCCATGGCACTGATCATACTGTCACTTAAATGATCGCTATAGCGCAACTGGGGTGGCCAATTATCATCGGCTAATATGAGACTGGATTTTATGCTCCCATCCGGTAAGGTCCAGGCCGCCGCTATCGGGTAGTAGGGCTCTTCTGGGCAGGTTTCGACGGCAATAAAAAGGGCAAGACTGGAATCGGTCATAGTGATGAAACGGCTGTGTCGGTCGGTTAAGTGGAAAGCATGGCCTATGGGTTACGCCAAAGCAAGGTAAGTTTAGCAGATGAAGGAGAATATTAAGCCAAAGTCGTATTTAAAAACTGCGATAGAGTTGGTATAAATACACAGTTAATTCCCTTGCCTACCATTTGGAACTTATATGAGTGACGTGAAGACCTATCCAGCAGACACCTCCATCGCCCAAGCATCCGGCTTGAATGAGCAGAAACGTGGGGCGCTGTACCAACAATCGGTCTCCGATCCGCAGACATTTTGGCGCGAACAGGGGCAGCGCTTAGATTGGATCAAGCAGCCGACACAAATCAAAAACACCCGTTTTACCCCTAATGATGTATCCATTGAGTGGTACGCAGACGGTCAGCTCAACGTGGCTGCAAACTGCCTAGATCGCCACTTGGCAGAGCATGGTGACGAAATTGCTATTATTTGGGAAGGTGATGACCCGAGTGAATCGCGACATATCAGTTACACAGAATTACACGCTGAAGTATGCCAGTTTAGTAATGCATTATTGGCCCAAGGTGCTAAAAAAGGCGATGTAATTACCCTTTACATGCCCATGATTCCAGAAGCGGCTGTGGCCATGTTGGCTTGTGCCCGTATCGGCGCGGTACATTCGGTGATCTTTGGTGGTTTCTCGCCAGATGCGATCGCTGGCCGTGTAGAAGGCGCTAAGAGTAATATTGTGATCACTGCTGACGAAGGTTTACGCGGTGGTAAAAAGGTGCCTCTAAAAGCTAACGTCGACACGGGTTTAGCTAAAGTTGACTGTGTTGATACCGTGATCGTGGTTAAGCGTACCGGCAAAGACATCAACTGGGTCGAGGGTCGAGATGTATGGTACGGCGATATTATCGAGTCTGCATCTACCTGCCACACGCCGGAAGTGATGAATGGTGAAGACCCATTGTTTATCTTGTATACGTCTGGTTCTACCGGTCAGCCTAAGGGCCTTGAACACACCACTGCTGGTTATTTGGTGTGGAGTGCGATGACCCATGAGATGGTGTTTGACTATAATCCAGGCGATATTTACTGGTGTACAGCAGACGTGGGTTGGATCACTGGCCACAGTTATATCGTTTATGGCCCGCTGGCTAACCGTGCCACTACACTAATGTTTGAAGGTGTACCAAACTACCCAACCAATGCGCGTTTTGGTGAAGTGATTGAAAAGCATAAAGTCAATCAATTTTACACCGCACCCACGGCCATTCGCGCGCTCATGCAGCACGGCGATGATGTGTTGTCTAACGCCGACGTGTCTAGTATCCGTGTGTTGGGTAGCGTAGGTGAACCTATTAATCCAGAAGCGTGGTTGTGGTACCGCAAAACCTTCAGTGATGGCAACGCCCCTGTAGTTGATACCTGGTGGCAAACTGAAACGGGTGGCCACATGCTTACCCCTCTGCCTGGTGCTGTGCCGACTAAACCTGGTTCTGCAACCCTACCGTTTTTTGGTGTCTTGCCGGCCTTGGTCGACAACGAAGGTAACGAGCTGGAAGGTACTGCCGAAGGTAACCTTGTGATTAAGGACAGCTGGCCTGGACAGGCTCGATCTATTTGGGGCAATCATAAGCGTTATGAAGAAACCTATTTCTCTACCTTTAATAACTATTACTTCACTGGCGACGGTGCACGCCGTGATGAAGATGGTTATTATTGGATTACCGGCCGAGTAGACGACGTGCTTAACGTGTCTGGTCACCGTATGGGAACCGCTGAAATCGAAAGTGCATTGGTGGCTCATAAGGCCGTTTCTGAAGCCGCTGTAGTGGGTTACCCGCATGCCGTTAAAGGCCAAGGTATTTATTGCTACGTTACGCTGCAAGACGGTGTGGCTAGCAGTAAAGAACTGATGATGGAGCTACGCAACTGGGTGCGCGCAGAAATCGGTCCAATCGCTTCACCGGACTTGATGCAGTTTGCGCCTAATTTACCAAAAACTCGCTCTGGAAAAATTATGCGCCGTATTTTACGTAAGATTGCGGCCAATGATTTTGGCGAGTTGGGTGATACATCAACCTTATCTGACCCTAATGTGGTAGACGAATTGATTGAGAATAGGCAGAATACGTAATTAATCTAATGCTGTAGTGGAGTAATTATGCAAACGAGCCATACTATCATCGTTGCCGATGATCACCCATTGTTTAGGGCCGCTTTAATGCAATCCTTGGGGTCCCAAGTATCAGCGGCTAAAGTGTTGGAAGCGGAAACCCTGCAGCAACTTGAAGATCAAATTCAAACCGACATCGATTTGGTATTGTTAGACTTGCACATGCCTGGGGCCAGTGGGTTTTCTGGCCTTATCTATCTGCGTACACATTTTCCTAGCGTGCCGGTCGTGGTGGTGTCTGGTAATGAACAAGCCAGTGTCATTCATCGTGCGATGCATTTTGGTGCCTCAGGTTTTATTCCTAAGTCTTCATCCATGTCCACCATCGCCCAAGCCATACAGCTGGTGTTAGACGGTGGCCAGTGGGTGCCAGACGACGTGCCAGAAGCAGATCAACAAGTGGATGCGCAAGACAGTCAATTTGCAGATCAGTTAGCCAGCCTTACACCGCAGCAATTCAAGGTGATGGTAATGTTGACCGAGGGTTTGTTAAATAAGCAAATCGCCTATGAACTGAACGTCTCTGAAGCCACCATCAAAGCCCACGTTACCGCTATTTTGCGTAAGCTAGGGGTGTATAGCCGTACGCAAGCCGTGATTGCCGCAGGTCGGCTTAGAATTGAGCACCCGCAGGACGAGAGCATAAACTAAGCGTGTAGTTATAGCTCAGCCTTGGCGTGGTTTTAAACGGCTAAGGCTGGCTCTTAATGCCGCTGGTTTAAGTGGTTTGTTGAGCAACAAAGCACCCGCTTCGGCCACCGCACTAGCCACTTCCTCTGTTCGATCAGCAGTAATACAAATAGCCGCAATTTCACGCTGGTACACTTGCCGAATCCGAGCAATGGCGGCGCTGCCTGTTTGTCCTTGGTCTAAGTGATAATCAGCCAATATAACGTCAGGTTCAACATCGGCGGCCACCAACTGCTTTAATGCTTGTGCTACGTTAGTGGCAGTAATCACCTGGCAACCCCAGCCCCTTAATAGTTTCTCCATACCCAATATAATGGGTGCTTCGTTATCAATGCACATAACCTTCAGTCCGGTAAGGTTGCTGGTGCCTGCCTGCTTGCTGATAGGTTTTGTCTGAGCTAACACCTTGCGCGTATCGCCGAAGGGCACCGTGATGCCAAATTGACTGCCGTTGCCTTGCCATGATTGGAAGGTTAACTCATGATTTAATAATTTAGCAGTGCGATCGGCAATTGCTAGACCCAAACCTAGTCCTTGTACATTTTGCGTGGCGGGGTGGTCAAGCCGTTTAAATTCTTCAAATACTTCACTTTGTTTTTGTGGAGCAATGCCAATACCGGTGTCCCACACTTGAATTTCGAGTTGGCCCGCGCGCCGCCTGCAGCCTAATAGCACTTTGCCCTGAGGGGTATAGCGCAAGGCGTTAGTGAGGAAGTTTTGCAATATTCTACGTAAATGTTGTTGGTCGCTGTACACCACTTGGTGACAAGGCACATAATCAAACTGTATGCCTTTTTGCTGACACAACAGGTTCAGTTCTGTGGCTAATTTTTGGGTCACTCGATCAATTGAAAAATGACTAAATTTTGGCGACAGGGTGCCGGCATCGAGTTTGGAGATTTCGATCAAAGTGGTGATCAGTTCTTCAGCTGCACCTAGTGAGTCGTCTAGGTGGGCGAGGGTGGCTGCTAGTTCACCCTCGGGGTGTTGTTGAGACAAAGACGAAGAGAACAGCCGTGCCGCATTAAGGGGTTGCATTAAGTCGTGGCTGGCAGCGGCCAAAAAACGCGTTTTACTGTGGTTGGCTTGGTCCGCTAAAACTTTAGCGTTGCTTAACTGATCGTTGGCGACAACCAGTGCTTTGGTACGGTCTGCCACCCGTTGTTCGAGCGTTTCATTGCTTTCTTTAAGTTTTGATTCAATGTCCTTATGGGCCGTAATGTCCATATAGGTGTTAACATAGCCGCCGCCAGGCATGGCATTGCCACGCACCTCAAATACGGCTCCGTCGGCACGGTAACGCAGGTGCGTATGCGTAAGGCCGTGTTCGAGGGTGTGCAGGCGTTGTGAAACCTGTTGTTCAAGGTCGCCGTCACCATAATCACCATTGATGGCATTGTGGCGAATGACGTCGATAATGGGGCGACCGATGTTAATTAAGCCGTCTGGAAAGTTGAACATTTCTAGATATCGGTGATTCCACACCACTAAACGCATGTCGTTGTCGACCACACTAATGCCTTGGTCAATGTGTTCAATGGTGGATTGTAGCATCGAGCGATTAAATTTAAACACCTTAGACGCTTCATCTACTATCGACACCACGTCGCCAAGGTGCATTTCGGTGCCTTGCAGGCTCGAAGCCAAAATAATGCGTGCAGATGAGGCGCCAATGACGCCGGCTAGCATACGCTCTGCATAGGCGGCTAAGGCTTGGTCTATGGGATCATTGGGGTTGAGGGTTTGGCCGGATTGACGGGCAAAATGATGAAACGCCTCGCGGCTGCGTTTATGGCCTAAGAAGCGCTCACATAAGGTTTTTAGGTCGGCAAAACAGGCGTTCTCATATTCGGAATTCGTGGTGGGGATGGAGTTGCTTAAGCGCAAATCGACAAAATGATCGGCTTGTATGCGGTCTTGTACGCGCGTCTGAGTTAAGCGCGACACCCACACAAAAGCCACAATATTAAGGCTTAATGACAAAATAGTGGCATGGGTAATGGGGTCAAAACCGTTAAGCCCAAACATGGCGGTAGGGCGCAACCAGCTAATGCCAAATAAACCATTTTCTACCAGTCGTAAAGTGTCAATACCTAGGCCGCTTAGGTTGGGTACCATCAAGGTGTAAATCCACACTGCAAAACCGAGACCTAAGCCAGCGAGCGCGCCGTAACGGTTGCCCTGGCGCCAAAACACGCCGCCAATCATCGACGGTGCAAACTGAGCCACAGCCACAAACGCCGTTAACCCAAGTGACACTAAACTGTTGCTATCGCCAATTAATAAAAAATAACCATAAGCGGCCAATAACATGGCGATAATAACCACTCTGCGTACCCGGAGTAACAGGCGGCCAATGTTTTTGTCATGGTCTGCCTCTAGCGGCGATAAATGAAAGATCACTGGCATTACAATGTCGTTACAAATCATGGTGCTAATGGATACCGTGGCTACAATGACCATGCCCGTGGCTGCCGACAGGCCGCCAATGTACGCCAAGGTGGCGAGGCTATGAGCACCTTGGCTAAGCGGTACCATTAATACAAAGGTATCTGAAGCCACGTCTTGGTTAGTAAATAAGTAGCTGCCAGCCGCAGCGATAGGCAGCATAAAAATACAAAAGATAATCAGGTAGAGCGGAAACAGCCAGCGTGCGGTATGTAAATCGCCAGGGTTAGTGTTTTCCACAATACCAACTTGGAACTGTCGTGGTAAACACAGCATGGCTAAAAAGGCGAGCAAGGTTTCGGTGAGAAAATTAATCCGCAAAGGATTGAAGTCGGCTAGCTGTTGGCGTAAACCACTGTCTTCAATGTGCTGAATTAAGCCGCCGATGCCCTCAAATAAACCAAATACCACAAACAGACCTACGGCTACAAAGGCGACCAATTTAACCAAGGATTCAAAGGCGATGGCGAGTACCATGCCTTGGTGGTGTTCGCTGGTGTCAATTTGGCGGGTACCAAATAAAATCGCAAAGGCGGCCATAAACACAGCCACTAAAAGGGCGGTGTTAGTGGAGCCTAAATGAACCCCTGATCCGCCTGAAACCATGATGTCGAAACTTTGCGAGACGGCTTTTAGCTGCAAGGCAATGTAGGGCAAAATACCCAAAGTGGCCATGATGGTAATAAAAATTGCCAAGCCGCGACTTTTGCCATAACGCGAGGCAATAAAGTCGGCAATGGTGGTGAGGTTTTCCTGCTTGGCAATGAGGATGATTTTGTAGATGAGCCCCCAGCCGAAGGTGAATAGCAGTATTGGGCCGAGGTAAATTGATAAAAATTCCCAACCGCTGGCAGCTCGAGAAACCGAGCCGTAAAAGGTCCAAGAGGTGCAGTAAACGGCAAGCGATAAGCTGTAAGTAACTGGTTGGCTGAGGCGTCCATGGAGCGGTTTTTTTCGGTTGTCGCCATAGTAGGCTATTAAAAAAAGCAGCCCGACGTAAGTCAAAGAAATAAGAATGATGACCCATGTGTCGAGCATAGAGAAGCCTTAGTCAATGAGGTGGATTATGTTGTGGTTATTAGTTATACCACGACCCTTAGATTTATGCTTCAATTCTAATTATTGGTAAAGTATTTTAAAATCAATTGCCTATGAATTAATTGCTGATACTATATACTAAAGTATTAGGGTATCGTACTGTACGTTTTGCAGCGTCAACGGGCGCCCAAAAAGGCGGCTTTGCATTGATCTGAATGTGGCAAATGGGTATCATGGGTTTTAACAAAAATAATAAAAAAGGTATTGTATGAGACAAAATTCTGAAGCGGCTGCCTTGCAATATTGGCGGCGCAATTTACAAATTATATTCACTTATTTAGTCATCTGGTTTGTGGTTTCCTTTGGCTGCGGTATTGTGTTTGTAGACCAACTTAATCAAATCAATCTGTTTGGTTTTAAATTGGGTTATTGGTTTGCCAACCAAGGTAGTATTCTAGTGTTTTGTATTCTCACCATTGCCTACGCCGTACGTATGAATCGCCTTGATAATGAGTTTGACGTTCACGAATAACGTTAACAGGCTTGTTTGTCACAAATAAAGGGAACTAACATGAGCCTAGAACAGCTCACCTACCTGTTTGTGGTAGGTTCATTTTTTATCTACATTACCATCGCTATTTGGAGCAGGGCTTCTAGCACGCGCGAATTTTATGTGGCCGGCGGCGGTGTTACGCCGTTGGCTAACGGTATGGCCACTGCGGCTGACTGGATGTCTGCCGCGTCGTTTATTTCTTTGGCAGGTATTATTTCTTTTGCAGGTTACGATGCCAGTGGTTATATCATGGGCTGGACCGGCGGTTATGTGCTGCTGGCGCTGCTGCTGGCACCCTATTTACGCAAATTTGGCAAGTTTACGGTGCCAGACTTTGTGGGCGATCGTTATTATTCCAAAGTGGCCCGCGTGGTGGCTGTGATCTGCGTCATGTTTATCTCCTTTACCTATATTGCTGGCCAAATGCGCGGCACCGGTATCGTTTTCTCCCGCTTCCTCCAAGTTGAGATTGATACGGGCGTGATGATTGGTATGGCAGTGGTGTTTGTGTATGCGGTGTTGGGTGGCATGAAGGGCATAACCTACACTCAAGTAGCACAGTATTGTGTGATGATCTTTGCGTTTACCGTCCCCGCCTTATTTTTAACCTTTTCTATGACCGGCCATGTGTTACCACAAACGGGTCTTGGTGCGACTTTGGCGAATGGTGAGACCGTGTTAGGCCATTTAGACGGTTTGGTCTCTGAGTTGGGTTTCTCAAGCTTTACCGAAGGCAGCAAAAGCAGCATTGATATGTTCTTTATTACGGCCTCATTAATGTTTGGCACCGCAGGTTTACCTCATGTCATCGTCCGCTTTTTTACGGTGCCGCGGGTACGGGATGCCCGGATTTCTGCGGCTTGGGCGTTGGTGTTTATTGCCCTACTATATTCTTCTATCCCGGCGGTGGCGGCATTTGGTCGTATCAACTTAATTGAGACGGTCAATGGCGTAGATAATCAGGGTACACGTTACGAAGAAATGCCACAGTGGTTTAAAAAGTGGGAAAACGCCGGTTTGATTGCTTGGTACGACCACAATGCTGACGGTCGCACCCAGTATGCGGCGGGTGATGCGTTTACCGGCCGGCAACATAAACCTATTTATTGGGGCGCTGCGGATGATACCGTGGCACGCAATTTTTATTACAATCAGCGCCATGTGGTTAACCCCAGTGATGGGTCATTTGACCCGCAAGTGCAGCCGTTTGCCAACGAGATTTATGTCGACCCGGATATCATGGTGTTGGCCAACCCGGAAATAGCGGAATTGCCTGATTGGGTTATTGCGCTCATCGCCGCGGGTGCCATGGCCGCCGCGCTGTCCACCGCAGCGGGTTTGTTGTTGGTCATTGCTACAGCGGTGTCCCATGATTTGTTAAAGAAAACCTTTCGGCCACAGGTGTCTGACGGCCAGGAGCTGATGGCGGCTCGGCTCGCCGCCATGGTGGCCGTTGTTATTGCCGGTTACGTTGGCATGCATCCACCAGATTACGTCGCTGCGGTGGTGGCGCTCGCCTTTGGTTTAGCTTGTGCGTCGTTTTTCCCAGTGATTATTATGGGTATTTTTTACCAGCGTATGAATAAATATGGCGCCATAAGTGGCATGTTAGTGGGCCTGCTCTCAACCTTAGGCTATATCGTCTATTTCAAGTTTTTTGGTGGCGAACCAGAAGACTGGTTGTTGGGTATTTCACCAGAGGGTTTTGGTGCCATGGGTATGGTGCTTAACTTTATTGTGGCATACCTAGTGGCTCATTTGACGCCTCAGCCGCCCAAACATATTCAGCAGATGGTGCAGGATATTAGGGTGCCCAGAAACAGCGGTTCGGCCTACTACTAACCCCCTATGCTTACAGATAATACCTTTAATGCCGATGTTCTTCCTTTTAGCTTGCTTGATGAGGAAGAGCACCAGTTATTGCAAGATAACTTGGACATCGGCTACTACCAAGCCGGCGAAGCCATTATTAAAACGGGTGATGTGCCCGAAGGCTTGTGTATCATTCTAAAGGGCTGTGTCAGTGAGCTTGACGTTCGATCTCACAACGACCGACATGGCCACACCTTTGTGCACTACACGGCCAATGAATACTTTGGTGCTTGGTCTGCACTTCGGGGACGGGCGATTCACGACTTTGTGGCCGATGAAGAAACCATTTGCTATATTCTGCCTACCAAAATATTACTGGACTTAATTTACCGAAGCCCAGCATTTGGCGAGTTTTTTAACAAAAACCTATCCCTCCAAAACGAGCTATTAGAACATAAAAACGACACCCTAAACATGACTGAGTTCATGTTGGCCAGAATAGATAATTCTTGTATGCGAGCAACATCGGTATTGCCAGACGGCACCGATTTAGAGGGCGCAACTCGCTATATGAGCGAAGAGCAAGTGGACTGTGCTTTAGTAAAACGCGGTAAACGCTACGGCATGGTCACCCGTACAGATATACTCAACGCGATCGTACTGGACCAGCAACCGCTAACGGCCGATGTGCAGAGTATTGCTAATTTCCGCCTAATAACGGTGGAGTCTGGCGACTATTTGTTCAATGCACTGATTTTAATGACTTTGCACCATATTGATCGAGTGGTGGTGATGCAAGGGTCTGAGCTGCGTGGCATTATTGATTTGGCTGACACCTTGAGTTACTTTTCCAGCCATTCCCACGTGGTAGGTTTACGCATTGAGCGGGCATCGAGTATCGATGAACTCAAGGCTGCTGCAGGGGACATGGGCGACCTCATTCGCTCCTTATACTTGCAGGGCGTCAAGGTTCGATTTGCGATGGATCTATTGGCGGCCTTGAATAAACGTTTGATGTCAAAGTTGTTCAATTTAATTGTACCGGAGAGCGTTTTACCACATGTATGCCTCGTGGTAATGGGTAGCGAAGGCCGCGGTGAGCAGATTGTTAAAACCGATCAAGACAATGGCCTCATTACCCGTGATGGGTTAGATTGGCCGGAACAGCAGGAGTCACTTGAGTATTTCACGCAAATGTTAGTGGAGTTAGGCTTCCCCTTGTGTCCGGGTAACGTGATGGTGAGTAACCCATTTTGGGTATTGCCTATCAGTGAGTGGGCGCAAAGATCGCGTGATTGGGTGGCCAAGGGGGATACTGACAGCTTGCTCAACTTAGCCATTGCCGTTGACGCTTACCCGGTGGCAGGCAATAAGGCGATTTACAAAACCAGTCGTAATTGGTTGTTGAGAGAATTGCGGCATAAGCAGCGATTCTTATCGGCCTTTGCCGAAGTCGCATTGGTGTTTAATACCCCATTAACGTTTTTAGGTGGTATTCGCGACAGGGCCGCAGGCGTAGATGTTAAAAAGGGGGGTATCTTCCCTATAGTGCAAGGTGTTCGGGTGCTGGCTTTGCAATACCAGGTGGCCGAAAATAATACGTATCGACGTATTGAAGCGTTAATTAAACTCGGCGTTATTCCGCCTCGGCTGGGTACTGAATTAATGGAATCGTTTTCCATATTGCAATGGTTTAGGCTTACTCATCATGTGCATCAGCAAGAGCAGGGACAAGTCGGCGCATCGGCTGTGTTGGACAATGCGGTTGATCTGGACTCATTGGATCGGTTGGAAAAAGATTTGTTAAGGCAGTCGTTCCAGGTGGTGAAAGACTTCAAGAAACACCTGTCTTTACGTTATCGCTTGGGTGGAGGTATCTAGCATGCTGCGAAGACGCCTGAGGCGAGCTAGGGACCATTGGCGCCTACGCAAGCAAGACATTAACAGTCGCTGGTTGAGCTTGTTTCAACGTTACCAAGGTGCTGAATTAGTGTCTTTAGACATTGAGACCACAAGCTTAGATGTTGCTAAAGCCAATGTGCTGTCCATTGGTGCAGTGGTGATCAGAGGCAACCGAGTACTGACCAGCGAAAAGTTAAGCCTCACTATAGCGCCGCCGGTAGAATTGCCGAGAGAGTCCGTTAAAGTGCATAAGTTAAGGCGCATCGACCTAGATGCCGGGATACCCTTGGCGCAAGCGTTAGAGCAGCTATTGTTGTTTGTGGGTAATCGCCCTATAGTGGGATACAATATTGCTTATGATGTTGCAGTGTTAGATCACCACATACGGCCCAAGCTTGGTTTTGGTCTACCCAATACCACGCTTGATGTGATGCAAATGTATCGCAAAAAAGCGACCATGAGTGGTGCCAGTGAGTTCCAACTCGATTTGAGCTTTACGGCCATCGCCAGTGCTTTGTCGGTGCCGATTTTAGGTCGTCATACGGCGCTGGGAGACGCTACCACAACGGCGCTTATTTATGTGCGTATGAAATGTGTTTAGATTATACGTTAGCCAAACATAAGGTGATGAATTGGTTGGGATTCACGTCTCGTTCACCTTTCATTACACTGGGGTAACATTTCTTCCATTGAATATCGTTACAAACAACGTTATTTTCGAATTGACAAGTTAGAATAGGTGACATATATGGGCAGTGCAGCGGCGATTGAGCTTGATGCAGAGTTAACCATAGCGCAAGTAGAGACATGGCATCAACGGTTAGCTTTGGACGAATTGGATCCGAGCGGCGTGATGATTGATGCGAGCAAGCTAGATCGTGTAGATGCCGCAGGCTTGCAGTTGCTGGTGGCTTTTAAGGCGACTTGCAAGGTTAAGGGAGTTTCGGTGGCGGTGTTTAATGTGCCTAAACCCATACAAGAATTAATACGTGTCGCTGGTTTAAGCGAAGCGCTTAGTTAGAAACATATAATAAAATAAATACCGAGTTCTCTCGTTGACCGAGAGTCGTATTTAATTTTTTAAAAGTGGAGTAGATCGATGACAAAAATACTGGCAGTGGATGACTCTGCGTCAATGCGCCAGATGGTGGTTTTTACCTTGCAAAGTGCTGGCTACGACGTGGTGGAAGCCAGCGATGGTCAAAAAGCACTAGATATTGCTAAAGGTACATCATTTGATTTGGTATTAAGTGACGTCAATATGCCAGTCATGGATGGTATTGAGTTGGTGAAAGAATTGCGTCAAATCGAGGCCTACAAATACACACCTATTTTAATGTTAACCACAGAAACTGCTGGCGATAAAAAAATGGCGGGTAAAAACGCTGGTGCTACGGGTTGGGTTGTGAAACCGTTTAATCCCGATAAGCTGTTGGCTACCATCAAAAAAGTTACAGGATAAGTAGCATCAGCCATCGGTGTGCTAACGTTTCTGTTCACTAAAGGGTTATGTCATGAGTATTGATCTCAGCCAGTTTCACGCTGTCTTTTTTGAAGAAAGTTTTGAAGGCTTGGAGTTGATGGAAACATCACTGCTCGAATTGGATGTGGACGCACCCGACAGTGAGCAAATAAACACCATTTTTCGTGCAGCTCACTCTATTAAAGGGGGTAGTGGTACTTTTGGATTTGTTCAAGTGGCTGAATTTACTCACATCCTAGAGACTCTGCTGGATAAAATACGCGATGGTGATCAATCCATTGATCCCGACGGTATCGAATTGTTTTTGCAATCAGTAGACTGTTTGCGTGGTTTGCTTGAAGCCCTACAAACTGAAACTGAACCAGACACAACAAGGGCGCAGCAGTTAGCTGGCGTATTCCAAGCCGTACTTGACGGCGGTACCTATGCCGACAGTGCCAATGTAGTGAAAACCAATGCCATCACGGGTGCGCCCCTACATGCCGCCTCACCATCACCTGCGCCAGCATCAAGCGATGACTCCGTGGCTAATGCTGGCACACGTAAACAAATTGGTTTTAGTATTGTCTTTGAGCCTGAAGAGGACATGTTAAAGGGCGGTAACGACCCCGTCAGAATGTTGCGGGAGTTGGCGACTTTAGGTGACCTTATCAGCCACGCCAATACCGACCAAGTGCCAGACTTTGATCAGCTTGTGATTGATCACTGTTACTTGAGTTGGGATATCGAGCTAGTAACAAACTGTGACATTGACGATATCGAAGAGGTGTTTGAGTGGGTTGAAGACGAGTGTGAGCTGTCTATCACGCCTATTTACGCCGACATCTCTAGCGCTGCCGAACTACATTATAGTAACTCGCAAAACCATGCGATCGATAAAAAAATGCAACAAGCGACTGCCGAAGGTCAGCGCTTAGTGATGCCTTCTGGGCCCTTGCCAAGTTTGGATAATCTGCAACTGGCTAGCCCTGGTGACGTGACGAACAATGGGTCTGATGCTACGCCAGCCGAGGCGTCAGCTGCACTTGCACCGCCCAAGCCGACAGCACCGGCCGCAGCCAAACCCAAAGCAGCCAAAGTCGAAGCGAGTTCGATTCGGGTGGGTATTGATAAGGTGGATAGCCTAATCAATCTGGTTGGCGAATTGGTAATAACCCAATCGATGTTGGGTCAAATGGGCTCAGCAGGCGACTCCATTACTGACGAGCATATTGGCAATTTACGTGAAGGTTTAGTGCAACTTGAGCAAAACACGCGCGAATTGCAAGACAGCGTCATGCGCATTCGCATGTTGCCCATTAGTTTCACCTTTAACCGCTTTCCTCGTATAGTGAGGGATATTAGTATTCAGTTGGGTAAACAAGTTCAGTTAGAGCTCAGCGGTGAGAACACCGAACTTGACAAAACCGTGATGGAAAAAATAAGTGACCCCATGGTGCACTTGATTCGCAACGCGCTAGACCATGGCATCGAAATGCCAGAACAACGCAAAGCCGCAGGTAAGCCTGAGATGGGCACCATTGTGCTTAATGCGTTCCATCAAGGTGGCAATATCGTCATCGAAATGACTGATGACGGGGGTGGCATTGATACCGAAAGGTTGCTGACAAAAGCCAGAAATAATGGCTTGGTTGGCGAAAACGAAAAACTTACTCAAGAGCAAAAGCTAGACTTACTGTTCTCGCCAGGGTTATCGACGGTCGAAGAAGTCAGTGACTTGTCCGGCCGTGGTGTGGGTATGGATGTGGTACGGCGCAACATCCAAGAACTGAGTGGTTCGGTAGAAGTTTCGACTGAGATGGGTGTTGGCAGTACCTTTCGTATTCGCTTACCGCTGACGTTAGCGATATTGGATGGACAGTTAGTGACTGTTGCAGACCAAACCTATATCTTCCCGCTGGTATCGATCAGCGAGTCGTTACAAATTGACTCAGCGAAAGTGAATAACGTGGCTGGTGGCAGTGATGTTTACAATTTGCGGGACGAGTATATTCCAATATTGTGCTTAGATCAGTTGTTTGGCTTACGCCAAGAGGCTAAGGTTTTACAAGACAGCTTGCTGGTCGTGGTAGAGTCTGAAGGTCAAAAAGTAGGCGTGGTAGTGGACGAGTTGCTGGCCCAGCAGCAAGTGGTCATCAAGAGTCTGGAAGAAAACTATACGCGGGTTCAAGGCGTTTCTGGCGCTACCATTTTGGGTGACGGTACTGTGGCGATGATTGTTGATGCCTTGGGTTTATCTGGTTTGGCCGGTAGTGAAATTGCTGCTGCACAAAAAATAGCTGCCGAAGCCGTAGCTTAGGAAAAAATTATGGATGTTGCTAAGCAAGACACCGCGCAAAATATGATACAACAAACTGCGGCGATGGTTGATCAAGCCAGTGATGAAGATTTTGAAGATCAACAACAGTACCTCACCTTTTTGATGCAAGGCGAAGAGTACGGCGTCGACATTCTTAATGTGCAAGAAATTCGCGGTTGGGGCAACGTCGCGCCTATTCCTAATGCACCTAAGCATGTGAGCGGCGTGATCAACTTACGTGGTGCCATTGTGCCGGTGATCGATTTACGTTTGTTGTTTGAACTGGGTGATGCCAACTGCGATGAGAATACCGTAGTTATTGTCCTTAAAGTAGCCACTGAAAATGTCAATCGGATCATGGGCATTGTGGTTGATGCTGTGTCTGATGTATTTAGTCTGACGCTGGCCGATAAGCGCCCACCGCCCAATGTCAATCAAGGGATGAGTCATACCTATATCGATGGCTTAACCGAAGTTAAAGGGAAGATGGTTATTTTATTGGATAGTGAACGGTTGTTGCATTTAGAAAAAAACGACTAGTCAGGCGTTGGCTGCGTTAGCTAGGGAAGCAATATTTTGAATCAAGTCATTAATAACATCACCAAAGTGGACCCCAATGTTAGGGAATTCCAGATGACTAAGAAGAACTTCAACACCATCAGCGATGTTATCTACCAACACGCGGGTATTGTACTAAAAGAAATTAAGGAAGACATGGTGTACAGCCGTGTTTCTCGGCGTATCCGTATAACTGGAAGCCGAGGTTTTGATGATTATTTAAAACTTGCCTTAGCCACCGGCAGTGATGAATTCACCCATTTTGTAAACGCCATTACCACTAATCTTACGTCGTTTTTTCGTGAGTCTCATCACTTTGATTTTATTACACAAACGGCGCTACCGGGTTGGAAAGCGACTCCCGGGCGCCAACGGCTGAGGATCTGGTCGGCAGGTAGCTCCACCGGCGAAGAAGCCTACTCTATTGCCATGACATTGGCGGATCAAGTGCCCAAAAATTGGGACACCAAAATATTGGCCACGGATGTAGACACTGACGTTGTGGCTCAGGGTGATAGTGGTATTTACACCCAAGAACGCATCAACGGCCTCAGTAAGAGCTTAGTCACTCAGCACTTCGATAAGGTCAAGGTTGATGGCGCGCAAAGGGTGCAGGTGAAGAAAAACTTACGTGATATGGCCTTTTTTAAGCCGTTAAACTTGCTTCAAGCGTGGCCTATGAGAGGCCAGTTTGACATGATATTTTGCCGTAACGTGGTCATTTATTTCGACAAGCCCACCCAGAAAGTGTTATTAGATCGGTTTGCCGATTTGCTAGTACTAGGTGGTTATCTGATTATTGGACATTCTGAGAGTATGTATAAGTTATCCGATCGATTTACCTCTATCGGTAACACCACCTATAGGAAAATTAAGTGACAGGGGTCGCTCAAAATAACAGAATATTGCCACCACCCATGGCCGGTTTTGAGTCGGTTAAACGCTATTGGGACAACGCCATGGCTATTTCGACGGCTAAGTTAATGCCGGGCGAAGTGTATGTGTCTGGTGAAGATGAAATGATTATGACCGTGTTGGGGTCATGTGTTTCTGCCTGTATACGTAACCCTCGTACTAATATTGGTGGCATGAATCACTTTATGTTGCCACAAATGGGTGCCAGCGCCTCCATGTTAACCCTCGACGGCACCGCGGCCCGTTACGGTAACTGGGCCATGGAAGTGCTGATTAACGAAATTTTAAACTACGGCGGTAGTAAACGAGATCTAGAGGTAAAGTTGTTTGGCGGCGGCAAAGTGCTCGACAATATGACCATGGATATCGGCAAACGTAATATTGACTTTGTATTTTCCTTTTTGGATAAAGAGGGCATCAATGTAGTCGCCCATGATGTGGGCGATCGTTTCCCGCGTAAACTACTGTATTTTCCTAACACCGGCAAGGTTCGCGTGCGCAAGTTGCAGAGCACTAACCAAGCCACCATTGTACGGCGTGAAGCAGCGTACCTTAATGACATTAAAACGTCCCCTAGGGATGGCGACATTGATCTGTTTTAACCACTGGAGAAGAAACACTTGAAGTTAATTTCTGTGCTAGTTATTGATGACTCTGCGCTCATGCGCAAGTTGCTAACCGACATTATTAATGCTGATCCAGGCATGGAAGTGGTGGGTGTGGCCGAAGATCCTTATGTTGCACGTGATCAAATTAAGTTGCTCAATCCCGATGTGTTAACCCTCGACATTGAAATGCCAAAAATGAATGGCATCACCTTCTTGCGAAATTTAATGCGCTTACGGCCCATGCCGGTAGTAATGGTGTCTACCTTGACTGAAAAGGGAGCCTCGGCAACTTTAGAGTCTATGGAGTTAGGTGCGTTAGATTACGTGGCTAAATCGACTTTACAAGAAGACCGAGGTATCGCAAAGTTTTCTAAAATGGTGCTCGAAAAAGTGATCATGGCGTCGCAGGCTAACGTCAATGCGTTAGCGAAAAGTAGTTTGCTAGGGCGTAGTGATGAGGGCAAACCCAAGCAAGTGCATAATTCTGGTGTGGTTAAATCCACCAGTATTATCGCTATTGGTTCGTCCACAGGAGGCACCGAAGCCTTGAATCAAGTGTTATCGGTGATGCCTGCAGAGTCACCTCCAATACTCATTGCCCAGCACATTCCCCCCACCTTTAGTATGTCTTTGGCACGGCGTCTGAACGAGGCTTCCGCCATGACCGTGATCGAGGCCAATGATGGTATGGAAGTTAAAAAGGGCCATGCTTATCTGGCCCCGGGCAACTTTCACTTAGCCATTCGGCGGCGTGGCCATGCTTATATTTGCCGCGTAATACACACCGAAAAAGTTAATCGTCATAGGCCTTCCGTGGATGTGTTGTTTGATTCAATGGTAAAAGAAGTAGGCAAACATGCCACCGGTGTTGTTTTAACGGGTATGGGCGCAGATGGTGCTCAAGGCCTTTTACGCATGCGCGAAGCCGGTAGCCATACCATTGGCCAAGACGAAGCGTCTAGTGTGGTTTATGGCATGCCTAGGGCTGCCAAAGAATTAGGGGCTGTTGAATTTGAATTGCCTCTGGCCAAGATTCCGAGCAAGATGCTGCGGCTTTCTAGTCAACCAAAATCGTAGTCACAGCAGAGAAATCATGCAAGTTTGGGCCGTAGCAAATCAAAAAGGTGGGGTTGGAAAAACCACCAGCGTAGTGACCTTAGCAGGCTTATTAGCTCAGCAAGGGCATCGAGTGCTGGTGGTTGATTTAGACCCCCATGGATCCTTAACCGCGTACTTTGGCCACGACCCAGACACTATGCGGCAGTCGGTTTACGATTTATTTATTAATCCACATCAGGCTGCCTCCAACCTGTTGATGCCGACTAATTTGCCCAATTTGATCCTATTGCCTGCCAGTAGCCGTATGGCTGCACTCGAACGCCAAGCTGGTCAATTAGACGGTATGGGTTTGGTGATGCAGCGCGCACTAGCACAAGTAAACACGCTATTTGATTATGTACTTATTGATAGTCCGCCCATATTAGGCGTAGCCATGATTAATGCCCTAGTGGCCTGTGAGTTGTTACTCATGCCGGTACAAACGGAATTTTTGGCCATCAAAGGGTTGATGCGTATGTCCAAGAGTTTGGACTTAGTATTAAAAACACGACACCAGCAATTGCAGGCCTTGGTGTTGCCCACCATGTACGACCGGCGCACCAAGTCGTCGATCCAAAGCTTACGTATTATTAGAGCAGAATTTGGCGAGCGCGTGTCCCATGCCTTGATTCCGATTGATACACAGTTTCGTAATGCCAGCTCTGCAGGTAAAGTGCCCAGCGTACACAACCATCTAGCCCGCGGTGTGCAAGCCTATGATTTGTTGCTGACGCAATTGCAGCGTAAGCGTCAGCAAATTCCACAATGGCAAGTTGGTTAATCATGTCTGTGTCTGAAGATGACACGGTATTACTGGATTACTTGTCGAGTTTGTTGTTGGTACCAGAAGCTGTGCCGGTGCCACTACTCCAACCGTGTCTCAAAGTAATGCTAGACCATCAGGCTCTATTGCTGCCGTTGAGTGAATTAGGCGGCATGCAAGCGGTATGTGGGCCCCTGGCTAAATCGTCTCCTAATCAGTGGCGTTTAGACCCATACAGTAACCTTGAGCTGTTCGATTTACGTGCGGTGCTTGGCCTTGAACCTTGCGACTATTCCGACGTTAACTGGCAAGGCCACAGCCTAAAACTAAAAAGTGGCCAACAAAGTGTGTTAGTTGATCAGATTATTGGTCCGCAAGAGTCGAGTGCAGGCCAGGTTTGGCACCAATTCAATGGTCTAAGTTATACATTGGTATCAGCTTAACTACCAATTTTGTATTAAACAGATATAATCAATCGCCTTAATATAAATGAGCGTGTGATCTGTGCTGTCGCCCCCAACATTCCCCACTGATTTGTTACTTACCCAAGCATTGGCTTGTGAGCGGGATGATCGCTGCCTGTATCGGCAGTTAAATTGGACTGTTAAACGTGGTGAGTTATGGCACATTAAAGGCCAAAATGGCGCCGGTAAAACCACCTTGCTGCGACAAATTGCAGGCTTGCATCTCATCGATAATGGCCGCATTGTCTGGTGCAATAAAGGCATAAAAATGATCTATTTAGGTCATAAGTTGGGCCTAAAAGAGCAACTAACAGCGAATGAAAATTTGGCGTGGCTGGCCGCATTAGATGGCAGCTCAAGTCAAGCTCAGCGGTATGCCGCATTGGCTACTGTGGGTTTAAGAGGTTACGAAGAAAATCTTGTTGCTCACCTTTCGGCGGGCCAAAAGCGGCGTGTGGCGTTGGCACGGTTACAATTGTGCGATGCTGACTTATGGTTATTAGACGAACCATTCACTTCTCTGGATCAGCAAGGGGTGATTGATGAGCAAGCGTGGCTGGAACGGCATCGGGGTTCTGGAGGCGCAGTACTGATGACTAGCCACCAAGACCTCAGTTTGCCGCAGGTAAAAATACTCGATTTAGGCCAATTTTCTGGCCACATTAATGGGGCAGTGGAGTGGGCGTCATGATGGGTTTTATGCTCACTATTATTCGCCGCGACTTATTACTCATCGCCAGGCAACCCGCGGAGCTGATTAATCCACTGGTGTTTTTCGTCTTAGTGGTGGCCTTGTTTCCGTTAGGTGTCAGTCCGGAAGCTTCCATTTTGTCACAAACCGCCGCCGGAGTAATTTGGGTTGCTGCCATGTTAGCCACGCTGTTATCTCTTGAATTGTTATTTAAACTTGATCATGAGGATGGCAGTTTAGAACAGTTATTACTGGCGCCTTACCCGAGTTGGAGCTTGGTGTTGGCAAAGGTCCTAGTCCATTGGTTGGTGAGTGGTTTACCGCTAGTGTTATTGTCTCCCATGATTGCCAGTATGTTGTTTTTGCCCAGCCAAGCCTTGCCCAGCCTGATGTTGAGCTTGCTTGTTGGCACGCCGACTTTGAGTTTACTGGGGGCGATTGGCGCCGCATTGGTCACAGGGGTGCGTGGCGGTGGTATGTTATTGACTTTGCTAATTCTGCCCTTGTACGTGCCGGTGATTATTTTTGGTGCAGCCAGCGTGGCAGCGGGTGCCCAGGGGTTGCCCATTGATGGCTATATGGCATTATTGGGGGCCATGTTGGTATTTGCTTTAATGATCACCCCATGGGCGGCTAGTGCCGCCTTAAAATTGTGAGATTAATACTATGAGTAGTCTAGATTGGCGTATGCCGCGGTGGTTTCACCAGATGGGGTCACCTAAGTGGTTCTATGAGTGGGGTGGTCGACTGCAGTCTTGGTTTGCGCTGGCAGCTTTGGTTTTATTAGGCTGGGGCATGATTTGGGGGTTAGCATTTGCACCTGCGGATTACCAGCAAGGCAATAGCTTTCGTATTATGTATGTGCATGTGCCAGCGGCTATCTTATCGCAATCCATTTTCGTTAGTATGGCGGTTGCCGGAGCTATTGGTATTATTTGGAAAATGAAAGTGGCCTTCATGGTGGCGCGTAGTTGCATTGCCATTGGCGCTACATTCACAGCCATTGCGCTTCTCACCGGTGCCATTTGGGGTAAACCCACGTGGGGCACCTATTGGGTGTGGGATGCTCGCCTAACGTCCACCCTAGTATTATTGTTTTTATATGCGGGGGTCATGGCCCTTAATCAAGCTATCAGTGAACGTCAAACCGCCGGTAAGGCGACCGCGATACTGGCGCTTGTAGGCACCATTAATATTCCCATTATTAAGTACTCAGTGGAGTGGTGGAATACCTTGCACCAGAGTTCGAGCTTTAGTTTGACAGAAAAACCGACCATGCCTGCAGAAATGTATGTGCCGCTGTTGTTAACGGTATTGGGGAGCTATTGTTTATTTGCCTTGTTGGTATTGATGCGTACGCGGACTCAAATTTTGCAAACTCAAGGTCATACCAAATGGCTAACCCAGCACCCTGACATAGAAGGAGTTTAGGTATGTTTTTTAATTCGCTTGAAGACTTGTGGGTGATGTCGGGACATGGGGCCTTTGTTTGGTCTTGTTATGGCCTTTTTGTGGGGTTGCTGGCGCTTAACGTGTGGCATAGTCGCAGCCAACGAGCTAAAGCCTTGAAACAAGTGCGAGCCATTGCTCGGCGGGTGGTGTAATGGCTATGGTCCCAAAACGACGTAACAAACTGTTGCTTATAGTGGGTCTTTTGACTGGTGTGGCCATAATTGTGTCCTTGGTATTGTATGCCTTGTCACAAAATATCAATTTATTTTTTTCACCGTCGGACATGGCGCAGGGCAAGGCGCCCATTGAAAAACGCATACGGGCAGGTGGCATGGTGCGTGAAGGTAGCTTAACGCGGGCCGGTGATAGCCTTAAGGTGAGTTTTTTGATTACCGATTTTGTGGAAGATGTGAATGTCACTTACGACGGTATATTGCCCGATTTGTTTCGTGAAGGTCAGGGCATTGTGGCGCAAGGCAAGCTCAATAGCCAAGGGGTGTTTGTGGCCGACGAGGTGTTAGCCAAGCACGATGAAAATTACATGCCGCCAGAAGTCACGCAAGCCCTCAATGATGCGCAGTCAAAGACGCAACAAAAAAGCCAAAACACGGAGCTAACACAATGATCCCAGAGATTGGTCACATGGCGCTGATTTTGGCCTTATTGTTTGCCTTAAGCCTTAGTTTTTTGCCTATGCTAGGTTCTTATAGCGGTCAGATTCGGCTCATGAGTGCGGCAAAACCGTTAGCCATTGGTCAGGGTGTTATGCTCTTGATCGCCTTTGCTATGTTAGTTATCGCCTTTGCGCAAGATGATTTTAGTGTGCGTTATGTGGCCCAAAATTCAAATACCGCGTTACCGATGCAATATAAAATTAGCGCGGTTTGGGGTGGTCACGAAGGGTCGCTACTGCTGTGGGTGGTAATTTTGGGGTTTTGGACCATGGCGGTAAGTTTGCTCAGTAAGAGTTTGCCGTTAATGATGCAAGCCCGGGTGTTGTCGGTGATGGGCATGATTGGTGTGGGCTTTATATTGTTTACCCTATGGACCAGTAATCCTTTTTGGCGGCTATTGCCCGAAGCGGCCGTACAAGGAGCCGACCTTAATCCATTGTTGCAAGATTTTGGCCTCATTGTCCATCCGCCCATGTTGTATATGGGCTATGTGGGTTTTTCGGTGGCGTTTGCGTTTGCTATCGCGGCTTTATTAGATGGCGAATATGATGCCGCTTGGGTGCGTTGGTCACGGCCTTGGACCAGTGTGGCATGGGCCTTTTTAACCGCCGGCATTGCCTTAGGTAGCTGGTGGGCCTATTACGAGCTTGGCTGGGGTGGTTGGTGGTTTTGGGACCCCGTAGAAAATGCATCCTTTATGCCATGGTTAGTGGGCACTGCATTGCTCCATTCCTTAGCGGTATCGGAAAAACGTGGGTTGTTTAAAAACTGGACCTTGTTATTGGCTATTCTTGCCTTTAGCCTGAGTTTGTTAGGTACCTTCTTGGTGCGCTCTGGGGTATTAACCTCGGTACATGCGTTTGCCTCAGATCCAGATCGTGGTTATTTTGTGCTGGTACTATTGGCCATAACAGTGGGTGGTTCGTTGCTCCTGTTTGCGTTACGTGCCAGTACTGTTTCAAGTCGAGTAGGTTATCGCTTTTGGTCGCGGGAAACGTTTTTGTTATCTAATAATGTGATTTTAGTCGTGGCGGCACTGACGGTGTTGCTCGGTACCCTCTATCCACTGTTGTTGGACGCCTTGGGTGGCGGTAAAATTTCCGTAGGACCGCCGTATTTTAACGCCGCCTTTGTGCCCTTGATGGTGTTGCTGATTATCGCTATGGGCTTAGGTTTAGGGGCTAAATGGAAAACCATTAACCCGCGCGAGCTGACCCGCGCCTTGACCTCGCCAGCGCTTATTGCTGTGGTGCTTGGGGTGGCCTTTCCGTTTGCCTATGATGGCCAATTTAACCCCAGCACAGCCTTGGCTGCGGCGTTGTTAATTTGGCTGCTACTGGCGTCCTGGGTTGACCTTAAACGCCGCCTACGTCATCAAGGGTGGTGGCGTGGTTTACGGCAGTTGAATCCAGGCTACTATGGCATGTTGTTAGCTCATGTGGGCATTGGTGTCACGGCGTTGGGTATTGCAGTGGTGAGCCACTATGACCAGCAAGAAGATGTATACATGGCCATTGGTGATAAGGTTCACCTGGGCCAGTATGAATTTGTATTTACTGAAGTGAGCGATGTTCAAGGCCCCAATTACAGTGCTGTGCAAGGCCACGTAACGGTGTTAAAAGGTGGCCAGTTGGTGGCTCAGCTGTTGCCCCAAAAGCGCAATTATCACAGTCGTAACCAAGTTATGACCGAGGCTGCAATTGACGCTGCCTTAAGTCGAGACCTCTACGTGGCGATGGGTGAACCGCTTGAAAATAACGCCTGGGCGATGCGCTTACACGTAAAGCCCATGATTCGATGTATTTGGCTGGGTGGTTTGATGATGGCTTTGGGTGGCGTGTTAGCGGTGTGGGATAAACGCTACCGACGTCGGCGTCAAACGCCGGAACTGCCATCACAAAACACATCGGCCTTAGGAGAATAATATGGCACACCAGCCTCAATCGACACCCCCTACAGGGCCAGCGACACGGCAACGCCTGCTGCTCGTGTTACCTATGTTGTTGGCCTTTGCTTTAGGTCTGTTTTTGTATCATGGTATCGGCAAAGACCCCAACGCCATGCAGTCTAGTTTAATTGGTAGTCAGGTGCCTGAATTTACCGCTGAAACCCTATTGGCGCCCATCACCGTCGTGACTCAGGCCGACCTGTTAGGGCAACCCGCATTGGTTAATGTTTGGGCTACATGGTGTCCTACCTGCCGCGCAGAACATGAGTTTTTGAACCAAATTTCTAACCTAGAAGGGGTGCGTATTTTTGGCGTTAACTATCACGATCAGCGTGCGTCGGCCCAGCAATGGTTGTTGGAGTTGGGTAACCCTTATGAGTTTTCGGTATTTGACCCAAAAGGTGTTGTGGGCATTGAGTTGGGTGTTGTAGGTGCGCCAGAGACCTACCTTATTGATGCTCAAGGTAAGGTCATTGATAAGCTAACCGGCGAACTCAACGAGCGTACTTGGCCGCCACTGCGGGAGCAGTATTTAGCATTACAAACGGGAGTCGATAATGGGCAATAGCATCGGCTTTGACTTAGTAAAGGCGTTGCTGTTGTGGCTTTTGCTAGTCCCCAGCGTGTCTCACGCAAGTATAGAAACCTATCAGTTTAGCCAACCAGAAATGGCCCAGCGGTTTAATGATTTAACCACGGTTTTACGTTGCCCTAAGTGTCAGAACCAAAATCTTGCCGATTCAGATTCCATTATTGCCAAGGATTTGCGCGCACAAGTGCATCAATTACTTGAGAAAAACCAGACCAATGATCAAATTACTGATTTTATGGTACAGCGCTACGGTGATTTTATTCTGTACGACCCGCCGTTCAAGCGATCAACTCTTGTGCTCTGGTTGGCACCCATTGGTTTGTTACTGATGGGGTTGTTGGTATTGTGGTTTTTGGCTCGCAAGCCTGCAGTGCAGGCCGCTATGTTAACACCAGATGAACAACAACAATTGAACGATTTATTGGCTTCAGAGCAGCAAAGAGAAACACATCATGACTGAACTTTGGGCAGCTATCGCCATACTTTTGTGTATGGCTAGTGGTTTTGTTTGGTGGGCGCTTTGGCGTCCTGTCTCAGCCCAGCAAGACAGCAGTAAGCGGCAGCAGCAAGTGATTAGTTTGTATAAAACCAAACGTGCAGAGCTGGAGCAAGAGTTAGCAGCGGCCACCGTTAGCCGCAGTGACTATGACCAGCGGTTAGCGGAAATGCAGCGCACCTTGTTGCTAGAAACACAGGCTAAATCAACCTTCAAGGCACCCAGTGGTCAATCACAAGGGGGTTTGATGTTGGTGTTTGTGGCACTGGCGCTGCCCATAGCTGGGTTGCTAACCTATTTTCAATTGGGTGCTCATTCAAGCTTAGAACAGCGTGTTAATATGCAGCAAACCCGTGCAATTACTCAGCAAGTAGAGTCGTTGCCGCAGTTGATTGAAGCGCTTAATGCAGAGTTGAAAAATCAACCAAATAACCCTGAAGGTTGGTATTTGTTAGCCAATAGTTATATGCAAAATGAGCAGACCACCCAAGGTATTGCTGCTTTTGAGCAGGCTTTGTCTAAGGTGCAAATCGGCAGTGGCCAACATGCCGCCTTGTTGGGGCAATATGCTCAAGCCTTGTTTTTTAATGACGGAGACTTTAGCACCCGTGTCAATCAAGCCATTGCCAAGGCTTTAGGCTACGACCCTCAAGATGTTTCGGCCTTAAGCTTGTTGGGGATTCAAGCCTTTGAGGCACAAAACTACAATGCGGCCATTGGTTTTTGGCAGCGTGCCTTACCTCGAGCAGGTGAGGGCCAAGGTCAGGCTTCGTTGCAAGCTGGCATTGCCAGTGCACAACAGATGTTGCAGCAATCATCTGATCCAGGGGTGGGTATTGCGGTTACCGTCAACTTAGTTAACGGCTTGCAATTACCTGCGTCCGACCATGCCGTATTGTTTGTTTACGCCAAGCAGGCGGGCAGGCCAATGCCACTGTTCGCCACCAAATTGGATGCCAATAATTTACCGCTAAATTTAACCCTAACGGATGCCATGGCATTGCAAACCGGCACCCGCATAGGCGATTATCAAACCTTGGATGTGATGGCTCATGTTGCCCTCGCCGGGGTGCCAGGACGTCAATCCGGTGACTTGGTGAGTCACTCAATTACGGTTGTTGTGGGCAGCACCAGCAAAGTGGATTTGACCATAGACCAAATCCTGAAGTAACCTTGCAGGCTAACAATAATAATAGAGTCTCTGGATGCGCTTAAAAAGCATCAAATTAGCGGGTTTTAAATCATTCGTTGACCCAACAAAGGTCAACCTCCCGGGCAACTTGTGTGCCGTGGTTGGCCCCAATGGATGCGGCAAGTCGAATATTATCGATGCTGTACGCTGGGTGATGGGTGAAAGCTCTGCAAAAAATTTGCGTGGCGAAAGTGCCACCGACGTTATTTTTAATGGCTCTACGAGCCGTCAGCCCGTGGGTCAAGCCACGATCGAACTGATTTTTGATAATCACGACCGTACTTTGGCCGGCGCATTTGCCAGCTATAACGAGGTTTCGATTCGGCGCAAAGTCACCCGAGAAGGTCAATCTACCTATTATCTTAACGGCCAAAAATGCCGTCGTCGCGATGTCACCGATTTGTTTCTAGGCACCGGCCTTGGACCGCGCAGTTATTCCATTATCGAGCAAGGCATGATTTCACGTTTGATTGAATCACGGCCAGAAGAGTTACGCGTTTATATTGAAGAGGCGGCTGGCATCTCGCGCTATAAGGAGCGCCGTCGTGATACCTCTAACCGTATTAGTCGTAGCCGCGAAAACCTGGAGCGCCTAGAAGACATTCGTGAAGAGCTAGGGCGCCAATTGGAAACTCTAAAGCGCCAAGCTGCAGCAGCGCAGCAGTATACCCAGTTGAAGCAAGATGAACGTCAACACAAGTCACAGTTGGCAACCCTACAATGGCGCGAGCTTAGGCAAAAATTACTCGATCAACGCATCGGTATGGGGCGTATACAAGATGAAATTGTGTTGCAAACCAGTGAGCAAGACACCCGCTCAGCCCAGATCGATGTGCAAAAAGATGAACTGAGCATATTGAATGATAGTTTTTCTACACAGCAAGGTGAGTTTTATCGTTTGGGCGCAGATATAGCGCGTCTAGAACAAACCATTGAGCATCAGCAACATCAGCAGCGACAATGGCAGGCCGATATTACCGAGGCGCAACAACAGCTTCAACGGCTCGATGATGCCTGTACTGCGGACAGCAAAGAACTCAACCACTTACAGCAACAGCAAGATCAGCTGGCGCCGGATACCGAACTGGCGACGGAGCAGTTGTATGAAGCGGAGATGGCCCAGCAAAACAGTGAGCAACAGCGTCAAACCTGGCAGCAGCAGTGGCAACAAAAAACCGATGATCAGGCGCAATTTCAGCGCTTGATCGAGGTGGCTAAAACCGCATTATCACATCAATTGCAGCAAACCCAACAGGTTGAACGGGACAAAACGAGAAATCAGGCAGAGTTGGACGCATTGGTGCTGCCTGCAGATGATGAAACACAAATGCTGGATGAACAATTGCAGGAGTTGTTGTTGCTGCAAGAGACAGTCAGCGAGCAAGTGTCTTCGTCTGAGCTTCAGCTACAGCAAGATCGCCAAAGCGAAAGGGACATACAGCAGAGGCTAGATCAACTCAGTCAATCCTTGGGGGCGATTAGCGGCCAGTTGTCTTCTTTGCAGCTGTTGTTGCGCGAAGCACAGCAAGGTGCTGCAGAAATGCCACAAGCTTGGTCTAATGGTGCAAGCCGGCAACTGGTTGATAGCATGCAGGTGGACGTCGGTTGGGAGACAGCGGTAGAGCAAGTGCTGCAGGATTGGTTAGCGAGTTATTTGTTGGCTCAATGGCCAGCTAATGCCGATGCAGGTGCTGATTTGGGGGACATATTATCACCTGCCGAAGGCTTGGCCTTGCTAGTGGGTGCACCACAGCTACCGGTAATGGATGCGGTAATTGATGCGCAGCGCCTTATTGATAAGATCACTGCGCCCACCCAGTTGGCAGGCCTTATGGGGCACATCTACGTGGCTCAAGATTGGCACTTGGCCTACACCTTGCTAGCGCAATTACCACTGCACGCGAGTGTGGTGATGCCCGACGGATTATGGCTGGGACATGGTTGGTTGCGCACGCCGCCGCGTCAGGGCAGCAAAACAGGCCTGTTAGAAAGAAAACAACAAGTGCAAACGCTGCTGTCGCAGCAGAGTGAATTACAAGACTCGCATCAACAGACGAGTTTAGAGCTTGAGCACATACGTGGTGTCATTGCCGAGCAAGAGCAACAGTTGACGCAAACTCGAGTGCAATTGCAAACAGGCCAGCAACAGTGTCAACAACAGCAGCAAGCCTTAGCATTGCTTAAGCAACAACAAGGTCAAGCGTTAGGTCAGCAGCAGCGCCTGCAAGCTCGGCTGCATGAACACCGCGATAGATTGCAACAGTTAGACGCCGACATGTCGCTGTCACAAGAGCAGTTAAGTGAGCATCAATTAGCGCTAGAAGAGGCCCAAGAGGGGGTGCCTGAAATACAAGCCGAAAAGGAAGTGTTGGATGCAGCATTAGCTCAAGACCGTATAAATTTTAATCAAAAGCAGCAGCTAGTGATTCAACTGCAAGCGCGTATGAGTAGTGTAGAGGCACAAACTAACAGCCTTACGCGCTCGTTACAGCGCTTGCAAGAGCAGCAGGCGCAGTGGCGCCAAAAACAAGAAGAAGTACGTAATAGAGCCGGTGCAGGTGAGGGTGTGGCGAACGGCGAAGCAGCAGAACAGTTGAATCAGCAGTTGGAGGGCATGTTACAGCAACGTTTAACTGCCGAAGCGGCCATGGAGCAGCAGCGCCATGGTATGAGTCAAGTTGAGCAGCTAGTGCGCCAGCTAGAGCAACAGCAACTGCGTCAACAACAAGACGTTAGTCAGCGACAAACCTTATTGCAAGAGCAGCGTTTGGTTGAGCGTGAATTAGAAGTGAATGCTAACAATATTAAAAACACCATGTTGCAACAAAATATACTGGTAGAAAAGCTGGCAGAGGTGTTGCCTGAAGAAGCCAGTCAGTCGCAACTAAGTCAATTATTAGAGCAATGTCAAAATCGTATCAAGCGCCTGGGTGCTATTAATTTAGTGGCTATTGAAGAATATAAACAACAACAAGAGCGCAAAGTATTTTTAGACCAGCAGTACGACGAATTAATTGAAGCTCTGGATAGTTTGGAGCAAGCAATTAATAAAATTGATAAGGAAACGCGTGCTCGATTTAAACAAACGTTTGACACAGTAAACGAAAGTTTAAACGCACTTTTCCCCAAAGTATTTGGTGGTGGGCGAGCCTCGCTTGAGCTTACTGATGATGACATGTTGTCGACTGGCGTGACCATCATGGCGCAACCGCCGGGCAAGCGAAATAGCAGTATCCATTTGTTGTCGGGCGGCGAGAAAGCTCTCACCGCCATTGCGTTGGTGTTCTCTATATTCCAACTCAACCCGTCGCCTTTTTGTATGTTAGATGAAGTGGATGCGCCACTAGATGATGCCAATGTAGAGCGATATGCTCGGCTAGTGAAGGAAATGTCGGCGCAAGTGCAGTTTATTTATATTAGCCACAATAAGATCGCCATGGAAATGGCGACTCAATTGTTAGGTGTGACCATGCAGGAGTCGGGTGTCTCACGCTTGGTTACCGTGGATGTAGAGCAAGCCATTAACATGACCGAACAAACATTAGGCTTTTCATAAATTGATTTAGGCCGTATTTATCTATTTTATCGATTTTTTGTGTGTTTTTACAAAATATGTCTATAAAAACAAGGTGCAAAGGTTTTATATCTATTATTTTGAAGGTATAGTTCTAAACTAATATTTTAGACGCTTGGTGGCGTCATAATAATAAATTTTTAGATCGGCATACTTATGACGTTAATAAATTGGTTTTTGGTGTTTGGTGGTTTAACCGTTACAGCCATAGTTATCGATGGTATACGCCGCATGTTTGCAAGCCATGCCGCATTAAAGATCGACATCGACGAAAGTTTGTGTGATCTACCGTTAAGTGACTACGGTAGCGAATTACCCAATGGTGGTGCCCGTCTGGTCGACACTAACGATACCTTGGGTAACCTAGATTCCATTGAAGCCTTGTCTGCCAATGATCTCGATAGTGAACTTAACTTTGAGCTAGCCGCCATAGAAGCGTCGGCGGTTGATGTGGACTCGCTACCAATTACCTTAGATGACACCGACCAAGGTGATACTGTAATCGAGGCAATTGAAGCTGTGGCCGACATGGCAATTGCCGATGAAGTTGTTGCTGTTGCAGAAGAAACAACCGCAGAAGATGCGCTAGTAGCCCCAGTCCCAGACCCATTCAGCCTATCAAACGTCAAAGTGAGTCTAAGCGCCGAAGAGATTAACGCCTTAACCTCGGCCCCTGAAACTGAACAAACCATCACCTCAGAAGTCACACAGCCTAGCTTTGAATTTGACCCTACACGTCCGGTCCATGAACATGTTGAATCCCATGCTATGGTGCAAAATGATTTGTTTACTGATCAAGATCTCACCAAATCTCCTACCGCTAAAAGTGGCTTAGCACATGCATTGATTGAAACCCAGCCGTCTAGTGATGACATCTTGTTTAACGACACGGGCATCGAGTCGTTTGATGACGATCTGGCCTTGAGTGGCGCCGAATACTTAGCGCAACACAGCCAAGACGAAACCTTGACCACAAAGCTAGCTAAAGTCACCTCAATGAGCTTTGGTAAGAAATTACTAAACCTCAAAAGAGCTGCGCTACAAGAGGCCAGTGAGAGTGCAGCTGCGCAGCAACAAATACAGTCTTTACCCGCAGTGGAACAAGTTATTAGTATTTTAGTGACGGCCAACGATAGTCAGGGTTTATATGGTGCGCAACTACGCAAACTCGTTGAAGCTTGTGGTTTAGTACATGGTGAAATGGGTATCTTCCACCGCTTTGAAGATGGCCTTAGGTTAGGTAAGACGCAGTTTAGTATGGCCAATATGATGGAGCCAGGCACCTTTGATCTCAACCAAATGGATCATTTCCACACGCCAGGTGTGGTTTTCTTTTTAGGTCTTCCTACGGCCCAAGATAGCATGAAAGCGTTTGATTTTATGTTAGAAACAGCACAGTGCTTGGCCACTAATTTAGGTGGCGAAGTGCGTGACGATCAGCATAGCGTTATGCGACCACAAACCATCGAACACTGCCGCCAGCAAATCCGCGACTTTGAACGTCGTAATATGACCCGCCGCGCACAGCTCTAATCAACCCACTGTCTGGCTCAACCATGTCTGATATTACTATGGCACAGCTAGACGCCATCAAACACCAAATTCGCCAATATAACCATCAATACTACGTGTTGGACGATCCTACTGTGCCTGATGTGCAGTACGACCGTTTAATGCAACAACTGTTAGCCATTGAGTTGGCGCACCCCAAATGGGTCACCGCCGACTCACCGAGCCAACGGGTCGGCGACCAACCTCTCGATAGTTTCCAGCAAGTACAGCATGCAGTGCCCATGTTATCCCTCGATAATGCCTTTAATGGCGACGACTTAAAGGATTTTGATCGTCGTGTTCGAGAGCGTCTGCATAAGCAGCTCGAACGCCCGTTGGAGCAGTCCATTAGTTATACCTGTGAACCTAAGCTAGATGGTATTGCCGTGAGCTTAACTTATGAAAACGGGGTGCTGATTACTGGCGCTACTCGTGGCGATGGTAGCCGTGGCGAAGACATTACTCAAAATATACGCACCTTAGGTTCGGTCCCATTAACCTTGTTAGGTGCGGGCTGGCCTGGCACGCTTGAGGTCCGGGGTGAAGTTTATATGCCCAGCGCCGGTTTTAATGCGTTAAATGCGAGTTTAATTAATCAAGGTTTAAAGTCCTATGTTAACCCACGTAATACCGCTGCAGGCAGTTTAAGGCAGCTTGATAGCCGCATTACGGCCCAGCGGCCGTTGGAACTGTGCGCTTATAGTGTGGGCTTGGTCAGCGAACCCGAAGCCTTGCCTTCTCAGCATTTTAATGTCCTGCTGCAGCTACAAGCCTGGGGTTTTAAAATTAATGCTCAGATGCGTCGTGTTGAGGGTATCGAGGCGTGCTTAGACTACTACACTTACTTGAATCAAAAGCGCGACTCCTTAGCGTACGAAATAGACGGTATTGTGTTTAAAGTCGATGAGTTAGCGTTACAGCAACATCTCGGTTTTGTAGCTCGAGCGCCGCGCTGGGCGATTGCCCACAAGTTTCCTGCCCAAGAAGAAATGACCCGCGTATTGGCCGTCGACTTTCAAGTCGGCCGAACTGGCGCCGTAACCCCTGTGGCGCGGTTAGAACCTGTGTTTGTTGGCGGTGTTACCGTGAGTAATGCCACCTTGCACAATATGGACGAAATCCAACGCCTAGACTTGCACTTAGGTGACAGCGTGATTATTCGTAGAGCCGGAGACGTGATTCCTAAAATAGTCAGGGTGGTTTTGCAGCGCCGTGTTGCCAATGCCTTGCCGATTCCCCAGCCTTTATCGTGTCCCGTATGTGACGGACCCGTAGAGCGAGGCGAAGGCGAGGCAGCTTTACGTTGTGCCAGTGGTTTAAGTTGTGGCGCACAAATAATCCAAGCCATTAAGCACTTTGTTGGCCGTAAGGCTATGGACATTGATGGCTTAGGCGAAAAACAAGTGCAAGCCTTAGTGGACGCTGGCAAAATCAGTCATGTGGCGGATTTATATGCTTTAAATCACGCCATGCTCGAAGGTATGGAGCGCATGGGCACTAAGTCGGTGAGTAATTTATTGGCTGCGCTTGAAGCCAGCAAAGACACCAGTCTTGCCAAGTTTTTATATAGCCTTGGCATCCGCGAAGTGGGCGAGGCCACGGCACGTAGCTTGGCTTTACACTATGGCGGCTTGTCTGATATTGCCAGCGCCACCCTCGAGCAATTGCAATTAGTGGACGATGTAGGGCCCATCGTCGCAGGCCGAATTGTCCATTTTTTTGCCGACCCCCACAACCTAGAAGTCATTGCCCAACTGCAGGCCACAGGTGTGAAATGGCCAGAGTTCGACCCTCAGCTAGTGCAAGAAAATACAGCAAAGTTGCCGTTAACTGCTAAAATATTTGTCGTCACCGGCACCTTATCAAGCTTGACTCGAGATGACTTGAAGGCCCAGTTACAAGTATTGGGGGCTAAAGTAGCCTCTAGTGTGTCCAAAAAAACCGATTATTTAGTGGCCGGTGAAAAGGCAGGGTCTAAGCTCTCCAAAGCCAATAGCTTAGGGGTGGCCGTGTTAGACGAAACTCAAGCTATAGCGATGATTCAATCACTAGCCGCTCAGCAGGATCCTCCCTGACGTCTTACATATAAGGAAAGTATTTTGACGGTTAAGCAAAGCCCAGGACGCCTTTTACAGCTGTTGCACCAAGGCATTCCTGACTTTTATGCCGATTTTATTGTGCCGGCAAAGCGCAGGCTAGCGGTTTTGTGGCCGGCGACGAAGACATCATGTTTGATGCCTCCACCGAAGGCTTACTGAGCTATGTAGTGAAGTCAGTTCAGTAGCTTATATTCTACAACTGTCTTTGCTGCCACCAGTGTTGAAATAGTGTTCAAACACTTTAGGGGTGCGGCCACGGCCCGACCATTCGTGGGTCTCGCCGTTAGCGTCTTTAATGCGGTATTGGGGGGCTACGGGTTTACGAGCCTTTTTGGTTTTTGGGGTTTCGTTGGTAACGAAGTCTTCTGGCGATAAACCGGCATCGGCCATAGCGGTAAGAATGGCTTGCTTCTCGGCTGCTTTTTTAGCATCCTGAGCGAGGCTGGCCGCTTCTTCTTCTGCGCGTTTTTCGATAAACTCAGCTAGATGCTCTGCCATGGTTTGCATTTGCTTAACACTAAGGTTTTTACACGCAGCACGAAAGCGATTTTTATTGTGGGCAATGTCAGAAAAGTCGGTCATAGAAATTCCACTTATTAGATGTTTAGTTAGATGTATTGGCGAATATGTAATTATTATAAGAGCCATTGATTAATGGCTCTTATAATAATAGCCTATTTTTAAATAAATATAAAATATTGTCACCATTCATGAATAAATATGATTTACATAGTCACACTATAAACTCGGACGGTAGTTTAACTGCTACTCAGTTGATTGATTTGGCCATAGAAAAAGAAGTCACCCACTTAGCTATTACTGATCATGATACGGTTAACGCACACCTGCAGTTGGCACAACTGCCTGAGCCATATGAAAGCGATAAGATCAGCATTATTAAGGGCGTAGAGTTTTCTAGCCAGTGGAATAATATGGGTGTGCATATTGTCGGTTTAAATATTAATATACATAGCGCGGCTATTAGTGAAGCGGTAAACAAACAAACACAAATCCGTTTGCAACGATTATCCACCATTGCGCACAAGCTGACTAAAAAAGGTTTCCCAGATATTACTGAAGGGGCATTAGCTGTGGCTGGTGACAGTCAAATAGGGCGCCCGCATATTGCCCAATACATGGTGCAAGAAGGCATGGTGCGCAGTGTGGGCCAAGCCTTTACTAAATACCTAGGGGCAGGCAAAGTCGGCGATGTGTCTAGTGTTTGGCCCGATTTAGAACAGGTGCTTGCATGGATTCATGATGCAGGTGGCGTGGCTGTGGTGGCTCATCCCAGCCGTTATAAAATGACGCGCACTAAGCGGCGGCGGTTGATGGCAGATTTCGCCGATGCTGGAGGGCAGGCCATCGAAGTCTGCACTGGTAATCAGGTGCCTGGTGTGGCGGAAGAAATGGCAGCCTTGTGTGACACCTTTGATTTTCATGGTTCCGTAGGTAGTGATTTTCATAATCTAGAATATCAGTGGGTCAAATTAGGTCGGTATCCAAAACTACCTAATCAATGTCGGCCCGTGTGGGAGTTGTTTTAATATGGATGCTTGGGTAGAGGGTAAAGAATACGCCATTCCAACGGATCTTTATATTCCTCCCGACGCCTTAAAGGTGATTTTAGAAACCACCTTTGAGGGGCCGTTAGATTTGTTGTTATATTTAATACGACGCCACAACTTAGATATTATTTCAATTAACGTGGCCAATATTACGCACCAGTACATTGTTTATATTGAGTTGATGGAAGCTCATCAATTTGAGTTGGCGGGTGAATATTTGGTGATGGCCGCAACACTGGCGGAAATTAAAAGCCGCAGCTTGTTGCCACGCACACAGTTGTTGGATGATGAGGAAGAGGACCCCAGGGTTAGGCTGATCAAACAGTTGCAGGAGTATGAGCGTTTTAAAACTGCCTCGGAGCGAGTGGCAGACCTGCCACGTATGGGGCGAGATAATTTTCCCGTAACTATGGCTATGCCTGATGTCAAACAAGTTAGGCCGCAGCCGACAGTGGCCATGGAAGACCTGTTGGTGGCTTATAAAGACGTATTAAAACGCTGCGACATGTATGAGCACCACACTATATCTCGCGAACGTTTGTCTACCCGAGAGCGTATGTCGAGGGTAATGTTACAGTTGCAGGAGCATCAGTTTATGGCCTTTCACGCGCTATTTGATGTGTCCGAAGGACGCATGGGCGTGGTAGTTACCTTTTTGGCGATGATGGAGCTAGTAAAAGAGAAACTGGTAAAGCTTGTGCAAGCACAAGAATTTGGCCCCATCCATGTTAGTTTAGGTGGTCAGCATGAATCACCCAACCAGGAACTTGCATTATGATTAGTGAACTTGCACCGGTATTGGAAGCGCTGCTCCTTGCGGCTGATAAACCCTTGAGTGTGGATCGTTTGAGTCAAGTGTTTGATGAGCATGATGGCGTGGATAATAAACGCATCCGCAGCACGCTGAGGCAGTTACAAGCGAGCTATGATGGTCGGGGTTATCAGCTCATCGAAGTGGCTTCTGGTTTTCGCTTTCAAGTGCAGCAAGATTACGCCCTGTGGGTGGCTCGATTGTGGCAGGAAAAGCCCCAAAAATACTCGCGTGCCTTATTAGAAACATTGTCCATTATTGCCTACCAGCAGCCCATTACTCGTGGCGAAATAGAAGCCATTCGTGGTGTAGGGGTTAGCTCGCCGATTATCCATACCCTGCTGGAGCGTAATTGGGTGCGTGGCGTAGGCCACAAAGAAGTGCCTGGACGGCCCGAACTGTTTGCCACCACAAAAGAATTTCTGGATCACTTTAACCTTAAGCAACTCAGCGACCTACCGGCCTTGGCTGACCTAGAAGCGTGGGATGAAGCGACTATGGCGCCGGCGAAGTTAAAACAACCCGAACAACAAGAGATGGAAGTCGCGGCTATGCAAGTGAATGGTGAACAGCTGCATTGATAAGCCGCCTTGCCTCGCGTTATAATAGGCTCACATATTAACTGTATTGATGGGACTATCATGACAGATCAAGACCTGACCTTAGAAGAAGCTAAGGACAAACCTACCGACGAAAAACTCCAAAAAGTATTAGCCCGTGCAGGCGTAGGCTCGCGCCGCGAGATGGAGCGCTGGATTGCTGGCGGCCGCGTAACCATTAACCAAGAAACTGCTCAGTTAGGTGATCGCGTTACCTGGCGTGATCAACTGGCGGTCGACGGCAAACCAGTGATGGTGGTGTCGCCCAACAATGTTGAGCGCCGGGTGCTGATTTACAATAAGCCCGAAGGTGAAATTGTAACCCGTTCGGACCCAGAAAACCGCTCCACAGTGTTTGATAAATTGCCGCGCCTTAAAGGCGAGCGTTGGATTGCTGTAGGTCGTTTGGATATCAACACCTCAGGTCTGTTGTTGTTTACCACCGACGGCGAACTAGCCAATGCGCTAATGCACCCATCCACTACCATCGAGCGTGAATACGCCGTGCGTGTTATGGGCCACGTTACAATGGACCAAGTCACCGCCATGCACCAAGGTGTATTGCTGGATGATGGTATGGCTCGTTTTAATGATATTCAAGAGTTTGGTGGTGAAGGCATTAACCGCTGGTTCCATGTGGTGATTATGGAAGGCCGTAACCGCGAAGTAAGGCGCTTGTGGGAGTCGCAAGGTTTGCGGGTTAACCGCTTGAAGCGGGTAAGATACGGCAATGTATTTATGCCGCCTCAGTTGCGTGCCGGCATGTGGATGGAAATGCCGCAGTCAGAAATTAACGCCTTGTCGCAGTTTGTGGGCATGCGCCCGAAGAAGGTCAAACGCCGCTTACCTAAAGAGCAGGAAAGCTTTGAGCGTCAGCAGAAGCGCCAGCGCACGCGTCGTCACGTATAACCCACTGTTAGTCAGTTGAGGGCGATGCTTGATAGTGTTCGCCCTGCGCATGGATCTCTTGTTGTGCAATGCTCACGGGGTCGAGGTGTATGATTACATCGGCATGGGGAAAGGCCGTCATAATGCGGCTTTCCACGGCATCCGCAACGCTGTGGGCTTGTATGAGCCGCATGTCATCTTGCAATTCTAAATGTAGCTGTATGAACTGCATGTGTCCCGACTGACGGCTACGTAAATCGTGCATGCCCAATACTTGGGGCTGAGCCAAGGCCAAGTCGGTAATGGTTTGCCGTTGCTCGTCGCTCAACTCATGGTCCAGTAATAGATGAAAGGCGTTGCGGGCAATACCCCAAGCGCTATAGAGCACATAGGCACCGATAATAAGCGCTAAGTATGGGTCTGCGCCGTAATAACCTGCTTGAGTTAGTATCAGGGCAATAATGACACCCAAGTTCATCAATAAATCTGACGTATAGTGTAGCGAATCAGCGGCAATAGCTGTGGACTGCGTACGCCGCACCACCCAGCGCTGAAATAACACTAGCATCGCCGTAATGACCATGCTGGCCAGCATCACGCCGATGCCTGTGCTCGCGTCCTGTAACGCCTGTGGTTGCACTAGGCGGCCTAAGGTTTGTGACAACAGCCAAACGACCGACAAAGCGATTAATAACGCTTGACCTAAACCCGCTAAGGCTTCGGCTTTGCCGTGACCAAAACGATGCTCTTTGTCCGCCGGTGCCATGGCATAACGCACAGCAAAAAAATTGATTAGCGCTGCGGCGCTGTCCATAAGGGAGTCGATTAACGACGCTAGCAAGCTCACGCTCTGGGTGTTTTCCCAGGCCCAAGTTTTTAACATGATTAGCCCAAGGGCCACTAATACAGAAGCCCAAGTGGCGGTTTTTAATAGTTGCCCGTGACTCATGCTGGTTTACTGTATTGGTTTAGTTGAGGCTGGCGGCAGCTTCTTCACCTGCCCGATTATGCCAGCGGATATGTAACATACTGCTGGTGTAGAGCAAGGTGATGATAAATGCACCCAAGGGCCCTGTTACGGGTACGTACATAACGGCGATAGTGAAATAAATAAGCAATACAAAACACATCCATGCCATCTGGCGTAGGTGTTGTTTATACATGGCGAGGGCAAATCCCAATAAGGGGAAACACTTAATGCCGATGATAACGACGTAGCTTGTGCCGTCGAGGGGATGGCTAAAGCTACTGATCACTAGATAGGCGAGTAGTGCAATATAGGCACCTACACTGACGGCGCGTGAATATTTACGTTTTTGTTGGTAGAGCATTAAAGGATCTCCAATACAGATTCGGGAGGGCGGCCAATACGGGCTTGGTTGTTATGTATAACAATGGGCCGTTCTATCAGCTTGGGGTAGCTTACCATGGCGTCAACCAGTTCTGTTTGGCTGAGGTTTAGGTTGGCTAGTTGCTGTTGTTTGTAGGCTTCTTCGCCCTTGCGCATCAAGCTACGGGCATCACTCATGTTGAGCATAACCAGTAATTGACTGAGTTCTTCGGCGTTAGGCGCAGTGTCTAAATACAAACGAATGTCGGCATCAATGCCGCGTTCTTCTAATAACGCCAAGGTGGCTCTGGATTTTGAACAACGGGGGTTGTGGTACAGAGTGACACTCATGATTAACGTCCTAGTTTGCGGGTGACAAAGGCCACCGCATCTTCAATAGGCATATCTTCGTTGTCGGCCTGGCGACGGTCGCGATATTCCAACATACCCGAGGTTAAACCGCGGTCACCAATGACCACACGGTGCGGCAGACCCATCAATTCAGCATCGGCGAATTTGGCGCCGGGGCGTAATGCCCGGTCATCCATAATAACGTCTACGCCTGCAGCCTTTAGCTGCGCGTATAGCGTGTCAGTGGCAGTGCGAACCGCCTCAGATTTGTCGTAGTTGAGAGGAATGAGTGCCACTTCAAAGGGGGCTAAGGCAAGCGGCCAAATTATGCCTTTATCGTCATAATTTTGTTCAATACAGGCAGCAATCACGCGGGTAATGCCAATGCCGTAGCAGCCCATTTCCATAAATTGAGTTTTACCATTTTCGTTGAGCACCTTGGCATTCATGGCGCGGGAGTACTTGTCGCCCAGTTGGAAGATGTGGCCCACTTCGATGCCGCGTTTAATCTCGATTTGGCCATCACCACAGGGGCTTGGGTCGCCCTCGACCACATTGCGAAGGTCTGCCACTTGGGTGTAATCGCAATCACGTTGCCAGTTGAGGTTGCAATGGTGGTATCCCGGGTCGTTGGCGCCTGCCGTAAAGTCGGACATCACGGTTGTGGCGCGGTCGGCAATGATGTCGATGCCCAAGCCTACAGGGCCAATGGAGCCGGGGGTGGTGCCTAACTCGTCAATAATGCGTTGTTCTGGTGCCATGGTTAATGGCTCTGCGACGAGGGGGTGTTTCTCGGCTTTGATTTCGTTCATGGTGTGGTCGCCGCGCAATACCAAGGCAACCAAAGGCTGGTGGCCGTCATCGTTTGCGGTACCCAGCACGACGAGCGTCTTAAGGCTTTGGTTTTTTTGTTGGCCTAAAAATTCACACACCGTGTCGATGGTTTTTTGATCTGGCGTGTGCACTCGGGCCATGGCGGTGCCCGGCGCAGGCCGGTCTAGGTTGGGCATTAAGGCTTCGGCCGTTTCGACGTTAGCTGCAAACTGGCTGTCAGGGCTATTGCTAAAGGCAATGTCATCTTCACCTGACTGAGCCAACACATGGAATTCTTGTGACGCGTCACCACCAATGCTGCCGGAGTCAGCACGTACGGCGCGGAAGACTAAACCTAAGCGAGTAAATATTTTGGTATAGGCGCTGTGCATGGCGTCGTATGTTTGTTGTAACGACTGCTGGCCTAAATGAAAAGAATAGGCGTCTTTCATGATGAATTCACGTGAGCGCATGACGCCAAAGCGAGGGCGAACTTCATCACGAAACTTGGTTTGGATTTGGTAGAAATTCATGGGCAGCTGTTTGTAGCTGCTGAGTTCTTTACGTACCATGTCGGTGATCACTTCTTCGTGGGTGGGGCCGACACAAAAATCACGTTGATGGCGGTCCTTAAGACGCAATAACTCAGGGCCGTATTGTTGCCAGCGGCCAGATTCCTGCCACAATTCAGCCGGCTGTACTGCAGGCATCAATAATTCTTGTGCGCCTGCTGCGTCGAGTTCTTGGCGTACAATTTGTTCGACTTTGCGGATGCTGCGAAGGCCCAGCGGCAGCCAGGTGTATAGGCCAGATGCTAAGCGACGAATAAGTCCCGCCTTGAGCATCAGTTGATGGCTAATAACTTCTGCATCGGCAGGTGTTTCTTTTTGGGTGGCAATTAAAAATTGGCTGGCGCGCATGGGGCTGTAAATCCGATCAAGCTAAAAATAAATAAGCCGCTATTGTATGTTGCTCAGGCCCAAGGATAAATGCCTTTGCCAGCTTTATTAGGAATAAAAGGCGAATTGTTGTTGTTGATGCGTAATAAAGCGGTATTGGCACTCCCTGTGGGGCGCAAATTTGGGGTATAATTTCGGGTTTTGAGATGTTTGGCTGGAGATCATCATGCCTATCTACGAATACCTCTGTCAAAGCTGCGGGTTTGGCAAAGACGTATTACAAAAGTTGAGTGATGCGCCGCTCACAGATTGCCCACAATGTGGCACTGATCAGTACCGTAAACAAGTCTCTGCGGCGGGTTTTAGGCTCAAAGGCCAGGGTTGGTATGAAACCGACTTTAAAACCGGCAGTAAAAAGAATTTAGCGGGCGATGCTGCCAAACCAAGCAGCCCTGCGGCCACTACTAAGTAACAATTAACACATTATATTTGATTCAGGAAGTAAGACTATGCGAAGCCATTATTGCGGCCAATTAAGAGCCAGCGATGTTGACCAACAAATCACCCTATGCGGCTGGGTTCATCGTCGTCGTGACCACGGTGGTGTAATTTTCCTAGACCTGCGTGACCGTGAAGGTATCGTGCAGGTAGTGTTTGACCCAGACCGTGTTGACAGTTTTGCGTTAGCCGACTCTTGTCGTAATGAGTTTGTAGTGAAGGTGAATGGCTTAGTGCGTGCACGCCCAGCAGGCACAGAAAATCCAGATATGCCTACCGGCGCAGTCGAAGTGTTGGGCCAAGAGCTTGAGATCCTTAATAAGTCAGAAACACCACCATTCCAGCTAGACGAACATCAATCGGTGGGTGAAGACGTGCGCCTCAAGTACCGCTACGTTGACTTACGTCGTCCAGAAATGGCCGCCAAGCTAAAGTTACGTTCTAAAATCAGTACCTTTATCCGTAACTTTCTAGATCAAAATGGTTTCCTCGATATTGAAACGCCCATTTTGACCCGTGCTACACCCGAAGGTGCGCGTGATTATTTGGTGCCAAGTCGCACCCATGAAGGTCATTTCTTTGCCTTGCCTCAATCACCACAATTGTTTAAACAGTTATTAATGGTTGCGGGTATGGATCGTTATTACCAAATTGCCAAGTGTTTCCGCGACGAAGACTTACGCGCAGACCGTCAGCCAGAATTTACTCAAATTGATATTGAGACGTCCTTTATGGATGAGCATCAGATCATGGCCATGACCGAGCAAATGGTGGTTGAGTTATTTAAGAGCCAGATCGATGTGGATTTGGGCAGCTTCCCAAGCATGCCGTACAGCGAAGCCATGGAAGTGTATGGCAGCGATAAGCCAGACTTACGTATTCCATTAAAGCTAGTTACTGTTAGTGATTTAATGATGGGTGTTGACTTTAAAGTATTCTCTGGCCCAGCCAATGATGCCAACGGCCGCGTCGCTGGCTTGAAAGTGCCAAATGGTGCTAGCTTAACCCGTAAACAAATTGATATTTATACCAAGTTTGTAAGCATCTATGGTGCCCGTGGTTTGGCTTACATAAAGGTGAACAACGCAGCAGATTTAGAAGAAGGTTTGCAGTCGCCTATCGTTAAGTTTTTACCCATGGATGTACGTGCCGCCTTGCTTGAACGTTTAGACGCCAAAGACGGCGATTTGATCTTCTTTGGTGCAGACAGCGAAAAAGTGGTTAATGAAGCCTTAGGTGCATTGCGCTGCAAGTTGGGTGAAGATTTAGAGCTAATGACCTGCGAGTGGGCCCCTTTATGGGTGGTTGACTTTCCCATGTTTGAATCGACTTCAGACGGAGGTATCACGGCCATTCACCACCCATTCACGGCACCTTCATGCACCCCAGAAGAGCTAGAGGCGTCACCGCTAACAGGCTTGTCTAGGGCCTACGATATGGTGCTTAACGGTACCGAATTGGGTGGTGGCTCTATCCGTATTCACCAGCAAGACATGCAAACCAAGGTGTTTGAATTGTTGAATATTGGTGCTGAAGAACAGCAAGAGAAGTTTGGCTTCTTATTGGATGCGTTGAAGTTTGGCTGTCCTCCACATGGTGGTTTGGCCTTTGGTCTAGACCGTTTGGTCATGCTTATGACCAACTCAAGCTCCATTCGTGAAGTGATTGCATTCCCTAAAACCCAAAGCGCAGCTTGTGTGATGACCCAAGCGCCGGGTGTGGTGGCCACTAAGCAATTGCGCGAGCTGAGCATCAAGCTACGTGAAAAAGTGACTGCTGAGTAGTCATTTGCATATCAAACAGATTAGGTGCCTTCTGGGTGCCTTATCGGGCTTGGCCTGCTAAGGTCGCTCCTCTGGTCGGCTTTCAAATCAACCGCTTTGTGCGGTTTTTTTGTGCGTGTAATTTGTGAGTCCGTCTGCCCTATTTTAACAGCCACCGTCATCAATGCTTATAAACGTTCAATTTGTTGAAATAATCGGTAAATCGAGTCCTTTTTAGCCAAATTCTGAAAAAAAATTAAGAGCCGATTCTCAATCGCCTACTTATGATGCCCGTAAGTGCCTTGTTATCACCATCCGCGTGAAAAGATCACCGCAAAAAATACGGTGGGGTAAGGCCTAAACATGTCATACGGAGTTAAATGAAAAAGGCTCAATGGTTAACATTGGGCCTTTTTTCTTTAAAATAACCGTAAATAATAAAACTACTGTGATTTTGTACAGTATGTTGCTAGTATACCCCTACGTTTTGGTAATAAGTTTTGTCAATAGGTTTGGAATACAACAATGGCGCTTATCTTAGGCATTGACCCGGGTTCTCGCATTACTGGTTACGGCATTATTAACGCTGTAGGTGCCCAGCGTAGTTACATTGCCAGTGGTCATGTCAAAGTCACCGGAAATGAGCTGGCCGATCGATTAGGCCAAATTTACCGGGCCGTGGATGAGGTTATTGAAACCTATACACCACAAGAGTTTGCTATAGAGCGCGTGTTTATGGCACGTAATGCCGACTCTGCGCTAAAGCTAGGTCAAGCGCGGGGTGTGGCGATGGTGGTGGCGGTGAATCACAATTTACCCGTGGCAGAGTACTCGGCAAGGCAAGTAAAACAAGCGGTGGTAGGCACCGGTGCAGCTGCCAAAAGTCAAGTGCAGCATATGGTGGCGAGGATTCTAAAGTTACCCGGCCTGCCTCAGGAAGATGCGGCAGATGCCTTAGCGATTGCCCTGTGTCACGCCAATACCAATGCGAGCTTAATTCGTTTAGCCACCAGCCGAACACCTAAACAATATGCTCAAAACCTTGCCTTAACTCAGTTACGTGGAAGTCGCGCCGGTCGGGTTCGTTAACTACAAACATCAAACAATAGGACTTAGGTTATGATAGCTCGTATTAGCGGCATTTTGTTACACAAACAGCCCGATCAGGCGGTGGTGGATGTACAGGGTGTGGGCTACGAAATTGACATTTCGTTTAATAGTTACTGTCAATTAGGCAATGAAGGTGATGCGGTTGTACTGCATACGCATTTTGTAGTGCGCGAGGATGCTCAGCTTTTATTTGGGTTTGTGCAGTTAGACGAACGTAGCTTGTTTCGTATTCTTATAAAAGTTAATGGCGTTGGGCCCAAGCTAGGGTTAGCTATTTTGTCGGGCATGGAAGCTCGGGTGTTTTGTCACTGTGTGGACACTCAAGATACTGCCACCTTGGTGAAAATACCCGGTGTGGGCAAAAAAACAGCCGAACGATTGGTATTGGAGTTGCGGGATAAGCTAGGACGTTGGCAAAATACAGCTGCAGAAGCCAATGCGCCGGTGTTAGGTGGGCCTTCCGCCGTGTTTGCCGATAGTGCACAGGCCGAAGCGGAGAGCGCCTTGGTGGCCTTGGGTTATAAACCTGTCCAAGCCAGCAAGTCTGTCGCTGCGGCCCTCAAAGCCTCGCCAGAAGGATGTAGTGAAGACCTTATTCGATTTGCCCTAAGGGGCATGATCTAACGGTTATTGATGACCATGACACAACATTGAGTAATTAACTAATGATAGAAGCCGATCGTTTTGGGTCACTACTAGAAACCATTAGCCAGCAAGGCGAGGACCACTTGGAACGAGCCTTGAGGCCCAAGGTGTTAGATGACTACATTGGCCAGCCGGTAGTACAAGAACAAATGAGTATCTACATTGCCGCCGCTCAGGGTAGGGCAGAAGCCTTAGACCATACTTTGATCTACGGCCCACCAGGTTTGGGAAAAACCACGCTCGCCCATATTATCGCTAACGAAATGGGCGGCGACTTAAAAAGCACCTCGGGGCCTGTATTAGAAAAAGCTGGAGATCTGGCGGCTTTGTTAACTAACCTAGAAGCAGGTGATGTGTTATTTATTGACGAAATACACCGTTTGAACCCCGTGGTAGAAGAGATTCTTTACCCCGCTATGGAAGACTATCAACTTGATATTATGATCGGCGAAGGGCCAGCTGCTCGATCCATCAAGCTAGACTTGCCACCCTTTACGTTAGTAGGGGCTACCACCCGAGCAGGCTCATTAACCTCGCCCTTACGAGACCGCTTTGGCATTACCCAGCGGTTGGAGTATTATTCGGTTGCCGACTTAACCACCATTGTCGCCCGTTCTGCAAGTTTGTCTGAAGTGCACCTAGAAACCGCGGGGGCAGAAGAGGTAGCACGGCGCTCGCGAGGGACGCCGCGTATCGCCAATCGTTTATTGCGCCGCACCCGGGACTATGCCGAGGTCAAATTTGATGGGGTTATCAGCAACTCAGTGGCAGATCAGGCGCTAAACATGCTCAAGGTCGACGATTTGGGTTTTGATCACATGGATCGTTGTTTAATGTTGGCAATTATTGAAAAGTTTGCTGGTGGCCCTGTTGGTATCGACAATTTGGCCGCTGCGATTGGCGAGCAACGAGAGACTATCGAAGACGTGTTGGAACCCTATTTGATACAGCAGGGGTTTATCATGCGCACGCCTAGAGGCAGAGTGGTTACCGATCGCGCCTATGAGCATTTAGGTTTTACACCCAAACCCAGCAACAATTAAGCACAACATTCGGTACCCTGTGAGGAACTTTTTAAGGCCCAATGGTTCAAAGTTGGCGATAAGGTTAATGTAAAGGTCGCATATTGTTGTTTTATCAATGATTATGTTGGTAAAAGAAGGTTACTTAATCTATTGTTATCATGTTTTTAGCTTTGCCCCTCAAGGAACATTTATTTAATGGCAAAGCGCACAAGGGGAGTCGTCTGTGGACAATAAAATGTCAATACTTAGTTTGATCTTGAATGCCAGTTTTTTGGTGCAGTTGGTCATGCTAATGCTATTAGTTGCGTCTGTGATGTCATGGGTGATGATATTTCAGCGTCAACGTGCGTTAAGTGTTGCACGTAAAAACATGAAAGCCTTTGAAGAGCAGTTTTGGTCGGGTATCGATTTAAGCCAACTGTTTCGTCAAGTGAGTGCTGAGCCTAATTCTAACAATGGCGCCGAAAACATATTCAGAGCCGGTATCAAAGAGTTTACCCGCTTGCGCCAACAGACCGATGCCGATGGCGATGCAGTAATGGAGGGTGTGCAACGCGCCATGCGTGTGGCAATATCCAAAGAAGAGGAAAAGTTAGAAAGACATCTGTCCTTTTTGGCGAGCGTCGGTTCTACCAGCCCTTACGTGGGTTTGTTTGGTACGGTTTGGGGCATCATGAATTCCTTCCGCGGTTTGGCTAATGCACATCAAGCCACCTTGGCTACAGTGGCTCCAGGCATTTCGGAAGCGCTTATTGCAACGGCAATGGGTTTATTTGCCGCTATACCGGCAGTTATCGCCTATAACCGCTTTTCCCATTCTGTGGATTCAACCTTGTCTAGTTACGAGACCTTTGCGGAAGAGTTTTCTAGTATATTGCATCGTAAAGCTCACGCGTCCGAGCTATAGGTGGCACTATGAGCGCAATTAGACGGCCCCGTAGCAAACGCCACAAGCCCAATGCAGAGATCAATGTAGTCCCTTATATTGACGTTATGATGGTGTTATTAGTGATTTTTATGGTCACCGCACCGATGATGACTCAAGGCGTGAACGTGGACTTGCCACAAGCAAAGTCTGACCCAGTAGAAAGTAATGAGTTATCTGAACCTTTAGTAATATCGGTGACTCAATCTGGCGACTTTTATTTGGAGTTGGGCGAAAATAATAAGCAACCGATAATGCTAGAGCGCATTGGTGTGCAAGTGAGCAAGATTCTTCAGCGAGCGCCCGACACACAAGTGCTATTGCGTGGTGACCGCGCTATTGAGTACGGTTTGATTGTGCGCATAATGACAGTGTTGCAACAAGCTGGTGCCCAGAGTGTTGGTCTAGTATCGGAAAGTCCGTGAAGTTAGACCATACTTACATATTGCCGACCCTAATGGCCTTGGTGGTACACCTTGTTGTAGCCATGGTGTTTATGACCGAGTGGCAGTCGCAAAGCCATCGCACACCGTTGGTGCAAGTTAAACATCAAGTTGAGGCTACTTTGATTGACCTTGATGCGGTGCTGGCGCAGCAAAATAAGCTGCAAAATGAAAAGCAGGAAAAAAAGAAAGCCGCAGATAAGAAGAAAGCCGCAGATAAGAAGAAAGCCGCAGATAAGAAGAAAGCCGCAGATAAGAAGAAAGCCGCAGATAAGAAGAAGGCTGCAGATAAGAAGGCTGCAGATAAGAAGGCTGCAGATAAGAAGGCTGCAGATAAGAAGGCTGCAGATAAGAAGGCTGCAGATAAGAAGGCTGCAGATAAGAAGGCTGCAGATAAGAAGGCTGCAGATAAGAAGGCTGCAGATAAGAAGGCTGCAGATAAGAAGGCTGCAGATAAGAAAGCTGCAGATAAGAAAGCTGCAGATAAGAAGGCTGCAGATAAGCAAGCCGCAGACAAGAAAGCTGCAGATAAGCAAGCCGCAGACAAGAAGGCTGCAGATAAGAAGGCTGCAGATAAGCAAGCCGCAGATGAAAAGGCCGCCGAGCAGCTAGCTGAGGTGCAGCAAGCACTGGATGACTTATTGGACGATGAAATGGCCGCAGACTTATCTGAAGAAAATCGTATAAGCGAAGGGCAGGCCGTAAGTGCTATAACAAACTACATAATGAATGAAATAGTAGACCATTGGGTGCGGCCAGCTGACGCCCGTACAGATATGGTGGTTTATCTTGAGATTAAACTAGTACCTACCGGAGAAATTGTAAATGTGGAAATCTTTTCTCGGAATGCTAGCGCTAGTGACGCCTTCGTTGCTTCGGCTAAAACAGCGGCACTGAAAGTGGCAAAATTTGATAGGCTAAGTGAATTGGATATTGGAATATTCGACGCTAATTTCCGCAATATTACGTTAAAATTTAAACCAGAGGATCTGAGACTGTGATTCGAATAAATCAAATAATATGTCTGGTACAGAGGGCGTTGGTCACATTCATGTTAACGGCTTTATTGGCCACTTATGCGTCGGCCAATAACTTGGTTATCGAAATAACCAAAGGCGTAGATAACCCAGTACCGATTGCAGTGGTACCATTTTACTGGAGTGGCGATAAAGCGCTAAAGGAAGACGTGGCGCAAATCGTGGATGCCGACTTGGAACGTAGTGGCCAATTTAAGGCCCTTAAGCGTTCGCTAATGCTCAGTTTTCCCTATCAAGAGGCCGACGTTTTCTATCGAGATTGGCATTATTTGGCCACGGAATATTTGGTTGTGGGCACGGTTTCTGCGAGCGAAAACGGCTATCAAGTGGACTACCAATTGTTTGATGTGCAGCGCAAAGTCGCCATTGATGGTGGGCGCTTTCTCGGCGGTCGTAATGATTTAAGAGCTCTGGGGCATTCGGTAAGTGACGCAGTCTATGAAGCGCTTACGGGCCTCAAAGGGGCGTTTAGGACTCGTGTAGCCTATGTGGCGGCAGATAAAAAGGTCAACCCAAGCTACTATAAATTATTGGTGGCTGATGCCGACGGCCATGATGCGAAAGAAATACTTAAATCCAGTCAACCCATCATGTCTCCGGCGTGGTCGCGAGACGCCAAAAAATTGGCTTATGTGTCGTTCGAAACTAACCGGCCGGCGATTTATATTCAAGACATCACCACCGGTACGCGAGAGCGCATCAAATCGTTTAAAGGTATTAACGGTGCACCGTCTTGGTCACCAGATGGCAATAAATTAGCCTTGGTATTGTCTAAGGACGGTAATGCCGAAATATACGTATTAGATCTCAAAACCAAGCGTCTTTCTAGGGTAACGAAGCATTACGGTATTGATACTGAGCCGTTCTGGAGTGTTGATGGTGAGCACATCCTGTTTACGTCGGATCGAGGTGGCAAACCACAAATCTACCAAATTACGCTGGACACAGGTTGGGTTGAGCGCCTTACCTTTGAGGGCGATTACAATGCCCGTGGTAGTTTGACCCACGATGGGCGCTTTGTGGTGCTAGTGAGCCGTCACGATGGGCGTTTTCACATTGCGGTGCAAGATCTGCAGCGTGGCACTATGTCTTTGTTGACCCAATCCAATCTTGATGAGTCCCCTAGCGTGGCGCCTAATGGCAGTATGGTGATGTACTCTACTCAGGATGGTGGCCGCGATATTCTTGCTGCTGTGTCCATAGACGGCAAGGTTAAATTTAAACTGCCAGCCAATGAAGGGGTGGTAAGAGAGCCTGCTTGGTCGCCTTACTTAAACTAACGTGGCAGAGGTGGGTTATGTCTAGTGATTACTAGTGTTTGTGTGTTAGAATCGGGCACGAATTTTCGATTCCAAATTTTTAAAGTTAAGGAGCCAGTCCATGCAAGTGGGTAACCTAAATAAAGTCATCGCTTCCAGTGTTTTGGTTGTGTTTTTAGCTGCATGTAGTTCAACAGGTGAGACGACTGACGCGACCTCTAGCACTCAGGCAGCTCAGGCAGCTCAGGCAGCAGCTGATGCCGCAGCTTTAGCAGAATCGCAGGCGCTTGAAGAAGCCCAAGCCCAAGCAGAAGCAGAAGCAGAAGCAGAAGCAGAAGCACAGGCGGCAGCAGAAGCAACTGAGCAAGCTGCGCAAGAAGCGGCACAACAGGCGGCTGATGAAGCGGCCGCAGTCGCGCAAGAACTTGCACATCAACAGCAGCAAGCGCAAGACGCCGCGCAAGCTTTGGCTCATGTGATTTATTTCGACTTTGACCAATCCACTATAAAAGCTGAGTTTCGTACCGCGCTTAATGGCCATGCTGCATACTTAAGTCAAAATCCTAGTGCAAAAATCGTTTTAGAAGGTCATGCCGACGAACGTGGCACGCGGGAATATAACATTGCCTTGGGCGAGCGTCGTGGTAATGCCGTGAGCCGCTATTTGGTGGTTCAAGGTGTATCGGTTGACGCCATTGAAGTGGTTAGCTTTGGTGAAGAGCGCCCTGTAAACTCTGGACATGACAGTGCTTCTTGGGCTGAAAACCGTCGCGTAGAAATTCGCTACATTAATTACTAGTAGGCCACTTTTGAGCCTATTGTTTGTGTAGGTTTATCACGCCTTAAACACCATCGTTGTGCTTGCCATAGCGGTGGTTTTTTTTAGACAACGTTTTTTGAGGTGCAGGTGCATGTATCAGGCAGTAAGTCGATTTATCTTTGTACCGATGGTCTTATCCTTGACCTTAGTCGGCCACGCTAACGCTAACAGTGCCGTACCCGTAACCGACTTAGATAATGCCTTAGCTGATGAGGTGGTAGCTAAAGTCAACGCGACTGCAATAGTGCAGCCCGCGCCAGCAGTGCATAATGCTAACGCTCAACTATTCGATATTATTGAGCTGTTGCAGCAAGAGTTGCAGAACCTTCGGGGCCAAGTTGAAGAACTAACTTTCAATCTAAAGCGTTTAAAAGAAGACCAAAAACAACGATATTTGGACCTAGATCGCCGCATTGTTAGTTTAACCAGCCAGCCCGTTGTTGACCCCACTAGCTCAGAGACAGCGGTAATTGTTAGTGATGTTAGCGCTAACACAAAGGTCAATGTCAGTACTTATGAGGCTGATCCAGAAGCGGAAAAAGCAGCCTATAAGGCCGCCTTTAGTTTAATTCGCGAACGCCAATATGAGGCTGCAATCGCAGCCTTAAATGCATTTTTAGTGGATTACCCCCAAGGTACTTTGGTCGGCAATGCGCATTACTGGTTGGGTGAAGTGTATATGGTAGAGGGTAATGTGGCCGCCGCCGCGGCTGCCTTTGAGCTAGTAATTAAGGATTTTCCTGAGCACAGAAAAGTCCCTGATGCATTATATAAAGCAGGCGTGGCTTACCAAAAAACGGGCAACTTAAGCAAAGCCAATGTATTGCTCCAGCGTGTGCTGAGTCATTACCCAGAATCCTCGGCCGCACGTCTTGCGCAAGAAAAGATTCAATAATATGAACCCAATATCAACCTCAATGATGACTCAAGAAGCGATTGCCTCCCGTGTTTTGGTACAAGAACACTTGGCGCATGAGCACTTAAAAAACCTAAGTGCGCCTAATGATGTTGCAGCCCAAAAAGAGCGCATAAAAGCCTTATTAAAAAGCCAAGGCGCGGCATTGGTGGCGCATTATTACACCGACGCCTTGGTGCAAGAACTCGCCGAAGAAACCCAAGGTTGTGTGTCTGACTCACTGGAAATGGCACGTTTTGGCAGCCAAAGCGCCGCTTCTACGCTGGTAGTGGCGGGGGTTCATTTTATGGGCGAGACGGCTAAAATACTTAACCCCGAAAAACGCGTGTTAGTGCCGACCTTGGATGCCACTTGCTCATTGGATATTGGCTGTCCTGCGCAGGAATTTAGTGATTTTTGTGATGCGCACCCAGATCACACGGTGGTGGTTTACGCCAATACCTCTGCCGCGGTTAAAGCCCGTGCCGACTGGGTGGTAACCTCGGGTATTGCGGTACGCTTAATGGAGCATTTGGCGTCACTAGGCAAACCAGTGATTTGGGGGCCTGATCAGCATTTAGGCCGTTACATTGCTAAACAAACGGGCATCGACATGCTGTTGTGGCAGGGCTCATGCATCGTGCACGAGGAGTTTAAAGTTCGTGGTGTAGCGGATTTGAAGCGGGTATACCCAGACGCTGCGTTGTTGGTTCACCCAGAGTCTTCCTTGGCCATGATCGAAATTGCTGACTTTGTTGGCTCAACTACCCAGCTCATCAAAGCGGCCCAAGAGTTACCTAATTCACAGTTTATTGTGGCCACTGATCGCGGTATATTCTACAAAATGCAGCAGGCGGCGCCTAACAAGTTACTCATGGAGGCACCAACCGCAGGTCACAGTGCAACCTGTCGTAGTTGCGCCCATTGCCCCTGGATGGCGATGAATGACTTGGATAAAATTGAGCAAGTGTTGTTACACGCCAATAACGAAATTGTTATCGACTCGGAACTCCAAGTTGCCGCGCTTAAGCCGCTACAGCGGTTGATGGACTTCTCTGCAGCGGGCTAAAGTCGAGCCATAGCTTAGTTAAATTCCAATTGATCACGATGCAGCTGTTGGGCTTGTTGTTTATATAACTGTGCCTCTTTGATGAGCCGATCTGGTGTTTGTAGCAATCCATATTCCGCTTGCTGCAGTGCCAACTCAGCTTCTCCGCGCAATAAATGCCAGCGTGATTTAGCGGCATGGTGCAGTTGCTGCCTGTGCGCTTGTGCGCTCCACTCTCCGAGCGTACGCCAACCTAACACCCAATTGGGTTGTTTCTCTAAGGTGTGCCATAACGAGCGTATGGCGGCCGTGGTTTGCTGGTTCGAATATAATGTCTGTGCGGTAACCCATAAGGATAATTGGTCCTCGTGACGCTGTAGTTTACGTAACCTAAGTTGCTCAAAAAGCTCATCGTGCTTACGGCTGGCCAATAGTGCGTTCATCCAGCTGTACCAAATCAACTGAGCTTGGGGTTGTTGCTGATGGATCGATTCAAGTTGAGCAGCGGCTAACTCAAACGCACTTAGTCGCTGGTTGGTTAGGGCTGTGGCATAGTCAACCAATAAACCATACTGTGGCGACAGCTCGTCAATGTCCATAACCAAATTGGCAATCGACGGTAGCGGAGTTGATGCTAAATTTAGTCGTTGATACATGCGCAACAGCTCAAAACCTAAGTCGAAACCGTGCTCGGTCAAACTGCTGTTGATGGTCATGGCTCGTTGGCTGATGTCGGCAACACGCTCGTTGGTCACGGGGTGGCTGCGCGCCCACTTCCACGCCGCAGCGTTCGGTGTATAGGGTGATTGTAAGCGTGCAAGTAATCGTTGCATGTGATTGACGTTAAACGGGCTTTGGCGCATGAGTTCAAAGCCAATTCGGTCGGCCTGCCTTTCGTGCACTCGACTAAAGCTGAGTTGGCTGCGCTGTAACGCCGATTGAGTGGCGTACAGTCCGGCTTCACCTATGTCTGAATCGATATTAGTAGCGATCCAAATTGACGCCAAAAAGGCGCCGAGCACCAGTGGTGCTTGGCTTTTTTCCTGAGCCTGGGTTTGTACATAATGGCGTAAACTCAGGTGCCCAACTTCGTGGGCGATAACAGCGGCTAATTCATCCACCGAGGCGGCTTGTTGGATAAGTCCAGTGTTGATGCCAATAATGCCACCCGGTGCAGCGAAAGCGTTGATGTGATTATCTCGAACGATAAACAATCTGAGTTGCTTGTTGGTCAGTTGGCTGTGGCTAATCATGGGTTGGCTAATGTCTTGCAAAAACGATAGGGCTGCCAGGTCCTGCCACAGGGGCACTTGCTGGTGAATGCTGCCCGCAATAACATTACCAAAGCGGTATTCATCTTCGATACTCATGCCAGTGGCGGTATGGTCGCTAATGGCAGGCAAGCTATTGGCCCGGCTGCTGGGGCTGGCAATAAGCAACAGCAACAAGATAATGCGGGCGAGGGTGGTTGGCGTTAAATCCATGTAAACACCAAAATAACAGCGCCTGTGATAGGACTGGAGGCCAGGTTGGCTTATAATGTGGGCACTCATCTATAGCAGGTTCCTTTGCGTGAAAACTGACACCACAGCCAAAACAAATATTGATACTGCAGCCACGCAGGAGAGCTGGCAGCTGCTGCTAGACGCCCAGGGCCTTCAATGCCCATTGCCTTTATTAAAAGCCAAGCGGGCGATTAGCCAGCTGGCGCAAAGCGATCATTTAAAAGTGTTGGCCACCGATAGCGGTTCTCAAGGAGATTTTGCAGCGTGGACAAAATTAGCGGGGCACCGTTTACACCAAAGTGAGTGTATTGATGGTGTTTACCATTACCTTATTGAAAAAACATAATTTAGGATAGCACATGTTAAAAGTATTACGCACTTGGCTTGATCACTTTTTTGCCGACGAACAAGCCCTCTTATTGGTGGTTCTTTTAGCGTTAGGACTGACGTCGGTGTTGATGTTCGGGTCCACCCTAGCGCCGGTTATTGCTAGCATGATCTTAGCTTACTTAACTTTTGGTTTGGTGCAATGGTTAGAACGCTTTGGGGTGCGGCATTTGCCCGCTGTGTGGGGTATTTATTGCCTGTTTATCGCACTGCTGTTGGTTTTTGTATTTGTTACCTTACCGTTGTTGTGGCATCAAGCCACCGCTTTATTGAGCGATTTACCGTTAATGCTGGATAAAGTAAGGGCGCTGTTTATGCTCTTGCCTGAGCAATACCCAGATTTAGTCACGGTGGCGCAAATTAAACAAATTGCTGATGCAGCGATGTCCGAAGCAGGTAACGCGGGGCAGCTGTTGTTGTCTTTTTCTCTGGCCTCCATAGGACAGTCTATTACCTTGCTTGTGTATCTTGTGTTAGTGCCAATTTTAGTGTTTTTCTTTCTTAAAGATGGCCATATGATGGTGCGCTGGATAACTGCATTTTTGCCCGCCGAACGTTCGATATTGAGTCGTGTGTGGCTGGAGATGGATCAGCAAATTGCTAATTACGTACGTGGTAAAGTGATAGAAATTATTATTGTTGGTGGCGCAACGTACGTTGCATTTTTATGGCTTGGACTTAACTACGCTGCATTGTTAGCAATGATTGTGGGTTTGTCGGTGTTGATTCCATACATCGGCGCGACCTTAGTCACTATTCCAGTAGCGCTTATTGGTTATGTGCAATGGGGTGTATCGACCGAATTCTATACCTTGCTCGTGGTTTACGGCATTATTCAGGCACTAGATGGTAACGTGCTAGTGCCTTTATTGTTCTCAGAAGCCGTAAACTTGCACCCTGTTGCAATCATTGTTGCGGTGCTTTTCTTCGGCAGTCTGTGGGGTTTGTGGGGGGTGTTTTTTGCCATTCCTTTGGCCACACTTATTAAGGCGGTAATGAATGCTTGGCCTAAGCAGTTGGCAGCCCAGTAAGGTAGTCGAGCACTAGCTGCGCATGCTGTGGTACTTTCACACTACGCCACTCTTTAATGAGCTTGCCTTGAGGGTCTATGATAAAGGTGCTGCGATCGATGCCAAGGTATTCTTTGCCATACAGTTTTTTTAGCTTAATGACGTCAAATAACTGGCATAAGGCTTCGTCCTCGTCACTAATAAGTTCAAATTGGTAGCCTTGTTTAGCCTTAAAGTTTTCGTGTTTTTTGATCGAGTCTCTAGAAACTCCAAACACACTACAGTTTAGTTTATCAAACTCGGTGAGTAGGGCGTTGAAATCATGACCTTCTGTGGTGCAGCCAGGCGTAGCGTCTTTGGGATAAAAATACAGCACTACAAATTTGCCTTGATGCGCGCTTAAGCTAAATTCTGTGTTGTTGGTGGCGGATGCTACAAAATCAGTTAAGCTTTGACCGATACTAATACTCATAAGGGTAGTCTCGAAACGAGACCTGTTAGGCCTCTAAATAAAAGTGGTATGATACGGGTTTTGCCCTACAGAAAACAACTGGATGTCATTTTGAAACTACAACACTTTGATACTGTGCGCATTTTTCCAATGGTGGTTGCCTCTTTGGTGATTGGCGCGTGTTCGACAAATCCTCTAACTTCTGGTTCTGAAGACAGTATTCTAAGGGATAAAAGTTTGGATTATGCACAATCCAAGGTGATGGCACGTTTAACGGTGCCCGCAGGCTTGGACGCTTCTGCCATTCAACATGACCTTCTAATCGTACCCAGTCAGGCTGGAGTAACGGCGACAGGTGTGGTTTCAGCACCAAGGCCCGATTTTGTGTTTGCACAAACCGGCAGCGCATCGGCGCGGCTTATTGATAATGGCAAACAAAAACGTATCAGTGTGGTTGGTAATGTCACCAAAGTAAAACAGCAGCTTGTGCAATTTTGGACTAACCAGCAAATACCCATGGAGCAACAACATACTAGTTCTCAAGAAATCGTAGAAACCCAATGGTTTTCCTTGTCCGATGATACCGTTGTCGATGATTTTATTAGCCGTTGGGTGCGCAGCTTAACTGATGCCGATGATGGCATAGCCTTTGGTCGGGTAAGGATTGAATTGTTGCCACAAGGAGAAGGCCGTGTTGAGTTGGTATTGTCATTTTTACAACAGAGTCAGTTACAAATTACTCAGCAACAAGAACTTAACTGGGGTGCTGCAGGACAGTCGTTGGCCCATGAATCGGAACTTACCTTTGAGTTATTGCGTTATTTAAGTCGTACGGCCCATGTGGCACAGAAAACGCAATCAACGACGGCCCAGCAAGATCTAGTGTTGTTGGGCAAAGACCAGTTTGGTGAGCCCGTGATTCAGCTAGATATGGACGCCGATGAAAGTCTTAATATGGTACTTCGGGCAATGTCTGACTTTGATGTGGGCAGCCATGACCTTAATCCACAAAAAATCTACTTTACTTATAGCAGCCATGCAACCGCCATAACTCAACAACAATCGTCATCAGCCGGCATTTGGGGTTGGTTTAAAGGTTTACATGGAGGCGAGCGCAAGCAAGGTATTAATCTTGATTTAGCCTTGTTGGACGGCGGTGAAGAGGTCGCTAATGAGCCTGTTGCACCTGTATACTCATCTAACCCTGATCAAGCAGGCCCAGTCACCGATTTGGCGGACAAAAAAGGCTATAAGATTTGGTTGGCCGGCGAAGTGATTTACGTGTTTGAAGATGAAGATCAAGGTGATGTGAACGAGCAAGGTGAATACACCTACGTTGCTCAATATCAACTCAACTTTGAAACCACGCTTAAAAGTACCTACTTACAAGTGCTCAACAATCAAGGTAAAGCGGCACCTACAGTGTATGCAAAAGAGATACTTTGGAAAATCCAACAAGGCTTAGACGTATTAAAATAGCTCAGGTTTATTGTTGATGCGCGCGGTATTGTTGGACCTAGACAGCCTTGGGCCGAACGACCTCAGTTTGGCTCCGTTGTACGCCGCGGTGACGCAACTTGAGTGTTACGGTATAACTACCTCCGAACAAGTGTTAGGTAGGTTATCCTGTGCCCAGGTGGTTATTGTTAATAAGGTGGTGCTGGACCGCCATATATTAAGCGCTCTGCCTCAGCTCAAGCACATTGTGGTGGCAGCTACTGGGGTTAATAATATAGACCTCGTGGCAGCTGAGGAGTTGGGCATAAGTGTACAGAATTGCCGCGCCTACGGGGTAGAATCTGTGGCTCAGCATTGTTTGATGTTAATGCTTACCCTAAGCACTCGGTTGCTGGAATACCGGGCTGCCATCGAGCAAGGCGCTTGGAGTCGAAGCACTCAGTTTTGTATGCTTGATTTTCCAGTGGAAAGTTTGGCCGGCAAAACCTTAGGTATCGTCGGTTATGGCGAGCTAGGCAAGGGCGTAGCACGTTTGGCTGAAGCTTTTGGTATGAAAATAATGATTGCAGCTCGAACAGGTGAAACAGTGCCTGCGGAGCGTTATAGCCTGCAGGATATGCTGCCCCAAGTTGATATTTTGACATTACATTGCCCACTCACCGATAACACTGAAAATTTAATCGATTGGCCACAATTGTGTGCCTTGCCTAACAGCGCGTTATTGATTAATTGTGCACGCGGCGGTATCGTTAATGAAGCGGCCCTAGTGCGGGCTTTGGATGAGCAGGAAATTGCGGGCGCAGGGGTTGATGTGTTAACTAGTGAGCCGCCGCCGACTGATCATCCATTATTAAACACAGCCAGGGCGAATTTAATTGTCACGCCCCATACGGCGTGGGCGAGTCGCCAAGCAAGACAAACCATAGTGCAGCAAGTGGGGGAAAATTTATTGGCCCTCAATCAACTTAGAAAGGTCTAAGTGTTTGATTTAATAAGTGCAATAGTAGCAAGCAATAAAAATGTGCTTTTTATTGTTGTTTTTTAACTTTTTTGGCCTTGACATACGTAACTTATTGAAAAGAATGGCGCCTGTTGTACACATTATTTATAACTTGTGCGAGGTAGCAAAATATTAAGGTATTTTTTTAAAAAATAGCCGTTGACTTTGATAAGCTCTTGATAAATAAGAGTTTTAAAAATATGGTTATTTTTTAACCAGTTTGTTGTTAGCTGCTATTTCATGGGCTTTGGGCCACCTTTCCCATAATTGTTAACAGACTTATCCACAGCTTGTGTGTATAACGTTTTGAGTGCCATGTAGTGCTACGGTTTGCGCCGTTTTCCCAACTTATAAAAATGTAATTGATGGAGTAAAGTGTTGAAATTATCGTCTGGTTTAACAAAAATATTAGTGCCTCATTTGAAGACTCAATTGATGATCCTCCTGTTAGTATTGGGTGCTGTAAACGCAAGTGCTGGAGAAACTTCAGAAACAAAGCTTAGTTTTGTGAATGCATGGATCAAAAAGCCCATGCCAGGCATGATGATGACGGCAGGTTTTGTTGAAATTAGCAACTTCAGTGACCAGACTGTGGTATTGATTGACGTCCGCACACCGGTGAGCAAAATGGCTGAGTTACACGACATGAAGATGGTCGACGGGGTGATGAAAATGCGTCCTGCTCAGCAGGGTTGGCCCATCGCCGTGGGCGAGACCTTGGTTCTGGCTGCAGGTGGTAAACACGCCATGTTAATGGGCTTACAAACGTCTCTACAATCCCAGCAACAGGTGCTGCTGGAATTCAAATTTGAAGGCCTAGGTTGGGTGCGCGTGAATGCACAGGTGCGCCAACCCTCACCCTAGCTTAAGCATTAAAACCTAGTTAAAGCCTTAGGTGTCACCATGCCATCTAAGGCTTGGTCGTATTCGCCCCTTACAACTAGGTCCACTTCTTGTTCCGCAAACGCAAGGCCGAACACCTGTACCTTTTTGTGCTGCCTTAATTGGTCCAGGGTGCGGTCGTAAAAGCCACCGCCGTAACCTAAACGATAGCCTTGTTGATCATAGGCCAACAAGGGCGCCAAAATCACATCCGGGTCGAGTTGCTGTTGATCATCTAAGGGCTCTTTGGTACCAAAACCAGCATCTTGTAGTTGGTCGCCGGGCTGCCAGCGCTTGAATACTAAGGGTTTGCCCGCACCCAACATTACTGGCAATACCATTTTATGGCCTAAGGCGTGCAGTTGGGTGAGCAATGGCAGGGGATCTAACTCGTCACCTAGCGGCCAGTAAATGGAAATAATTTGGTTAGGTGGCAAATCTACTTGGCTACACCAAATATCACAGGCCTTTAGGCCTGCATTAGTTTGGCCTTGGTAGGCCAGCGCACGGCGTTGTTTAGCCTCTTTGCGCTGCAGCTGTTTTTGTTGGTCGATACTGTTCATTGTTGTTTGACTCATTGATTTTGATAATTTTTTTTCAAGTTGTTAGACTGCTTGCCTAGATAAAAACTAATGCCTCACGAGAGTATTGTATGTCAATCGAAAGCTTGTTGGCCATGAATCAGCAATGGGCGGCCAAAGTCGCCCATGAACAGCCTGAATTGTTCGCCACCCTAGCGCAGCAACAAGCGCCCAAGTACCTCTGGATAGGCTGTTCTGATAGCCGTGTACCCGCTAATGAAATTGTTGGTCTATTGCCTGGTGAGCTGTTTGTGCATCGCAATGTAGCCAATTTAGTCAAGCATGTCGACTTTAATTGTCAGTCGGTGATTCAATACGCCGTGGACGTGCTTAAGGTCGAACATATTATCGTTTGTGGACATTATGGCTGTGGCGGAATTAAGGTGGCGCTGGAAAATACCAATGCGGGCATCAGTGACTATTGGTTAAGATCTATAAAAGACATCTTTTTACGTCATCGAGCAGAATTAAAAAAGTATAAAACTGAAGATGAACGCCTAAGCCGTATGTGCGAAATCAACGTGATAGAACAAGTGGCAAACCTAGCCCACAGCAAAATTGTACAAACGGCGTGGCAAAAAGACCAACCACTACAAATTCACGGCTGGATCTATGGCTTGAATGACGGAGTCATTAATGATCTAAAAGTGAGCCGTACGGGGTTATCCGACGTGGACGACATCTATCAAGTTGACATGTGATTTGTTGTTAGTGCTTTAAAGAGACCTTTGCACGAACAGATTGCACAACCTCAATGAACCTTATAAGAATCAGGTAACGTCAGCGCGCGAGTTGTGAATAGGCATCACCAGTCTTTTTGATGCTTTTAGTGTGGTTATGACAAGAATTTATAAGATATCGTAGCTATGGCGCGAATATTTGTGAAAAAGTTAACCCAACATTAGTACCTTGTCCCTTATTAGGGGGCGACAGGGGGAGGGTTTATAAATTTTGGCCAGGGTGTTATAGGCTTTTATGCTCTAGGGATGATGGTATATTTCATGTATTGGCCATCACGGTTAAGCATAGAAAAGAAATATATAAAAGTTAATTATCCCTTTGCTTACGGTTAATGTCACACTTTACCTTGGGCAATAAAATGCGGGTTTAAGATGTTTTGTTTGCCGTACAGCATGGCCTCGCCAGAGGCTTGTTTAACACTGCCGCCAGCCCCTTCTAACACCGCTTGAGCGGCGGCCGTGTCCCATTCACACGTAGGCGCAAGGCGAGGGTAGTAGTCGGCTTGGCCTTCGGCAATGCGAATGAATTTAAGCGAGCTGCCGGCTTGTATTAAAGTGACTGGGCCAAGGCTGTCTATGAGCTGTTTGGTGGCCTTGTTAAGGTGGCTTTTACTGGCTAATACTCGTATTGGGTTTTGAGCTGCTACACAGTTAATGGCCGTTGTTTCTGCGGCATTGTCCTGTACTTGTTTAAAGGCAGCAAGGCCATCGCCACCCCAATACACTGTATTAGCCACAGGCACACCCACTAAACCAAAGCTGGGTTTGTTGGCTTCTATTAACGCTAAGTTGACGGTAAATTCGCCATTTTTGCTAATAAATTCTTTAGTGCCGTCCAATGGGTCTATTAACCAGTAGCAGGCATTGTAGTGGGGGATTTTTAATGAATTGGCATCTTCTTCAGACACCACCGGAATGTGTGGCGTAAGGCGTTTGAGGCCGGCCATTAAAAAATAGTGGGCCGCAAGGTCTGCCGCCGTCACGGGGGATGCGTCGGCTTTGCTTTCAATACCAAAGTCATGACTCTGGTAAATTTCTAAAATGGCATCACCCGCGTCTTTGGTGAGCCGCACCAGGTCCGCTAGAAGCGCGCTATTGGTCACTATTTGTTGTGCCTGTAACATGATTATCCCTTTAGTTTTAAATCTGTTATCACTTGTTGCATTAGTTGCTCGGCGATACGCTCGGCGCTAAGAATGCTGGTGTCTACTTCAAAGTCGGCATCGATGGGTGGCTCGTAGGGGCTGTTGATGCCAGTGAAGTTGGGGATTTCGCCGCGCCTAGCTTTTTTGTACAAGCCTTTAGGGTCTCTTTGTTCGGCTACTTCTAGCGGTGTATTAACGAATATTTCCACAAATTCACCCTCCTCAAAACGGGCCTTGGCAGCATGCCTCTCGGCTCTAAAGGGAGAGATGAAGGCAGTAATCACTACTAATCCGGCATCCACCATTAAATGCGCGACTTCGGTAATGCGGCGTATATTTTCTACCCGGTCGGCCTCTGTGAAGCCTAAGTCTTTGTTAAGCCCATGACGCACGTTGTCGCCGTCTAATAAATAAGTACGGATGCCTTGTTGGTGAAGCTTTTGTTCTAGTAGGTTGGCAATGGTAGATTTACCGGAGCCGCTTAAGCCGGTGAGCCATAACACTTTGCCACTGTGGCTGTTGAGTTGGTTGCGCGCGGTTTTACTTACGGTAAGGTCTTGTTTGTGTACATTACTAGAACGTCGTAAGGCATGGGTGATCATACCTGCGGCGGCGGTGGCATTGCTAAAACGGTCTACTAAAATAAGGCTACCTAACGGCTGACAGTCAGGAAAAGCCTCAAACGCAACGGCTTTGTCGAGGCTTAGCTTGACTACTGCAATGTCGTTTAGCCCCAGGGAGCGAGCAGCATTTTGCTCTAACGTATTAACGTTGATGGTGTGCTTAATGTCAGTGATTTGGGCATTAACCCAGTTTGTGCCAATTTGTAGGCCGTAAGATCGACCGGTAAAGCCTTGTTCTTGGTTCATCCATACCAATTCTACTTCAAACTGGTCGGACACTTGGCAGGGGTCTTGGGCGGCAACTAACATGTCCCCCCGAGAGGCATCTACTTCTCGGTCTAAGGTGATGGTTACGGCTTGGCTAGCGCGGGCGTTAGGTAAGTGTTGATCAAATAATACAATGTCTTTTACCTTGGCGATGGACCCTGCGGGTAAAATGCGGATTTCATCCTCAGGCGCAATCACACCAGCGGCGATGGTGCCTGAAAAACCTCTAAAATCAAGGTGAGGTCGGTTAACCCATTGTACAGGCATCCTAAAGGCATGTTGTTCCAAACCTTTGGCGGTGGGCACCGTTTCTAAAAATGCCATTAGAGTAGGGCCTTTAAACCATGGCATGTGGCTGGAGCGGGCGATGATGTTGTCGCCTTTTAAGGCCGATGCTGGAATAGAGGTGATTTTTTCAAACTTAAGTTGTTTGGAAAATTCGGCAAACTCTTGTTCAATGGCAACAAAGGTGTCCTGTTTATAGTCCACTAAATCCATCTTGTTAACGGCTAACATCACCTGTTTAATGCCTAACAAGGAGCAGATAAACGCGTGGCGCTTGGTTTGCTCTAAGACGCCTTTACGGGCATCGATTAAGATAACGGCAAGGTCTGTGGTAGACGCGCCGGTGACCATGTTGCGGGTGTATTGTTCGTGCCCTGGGGTGTCGGCCACAATAAACTTACGTTTGTCAGTATTAAAAAAACGGTAGGCCACGTCGATGGTAATACCTTGTTCACGTTCGGCGGCTAGGCCGTCTACCAGCAAGGCATAGTCGATATTGCTGCCTTGCGTACCGTAGGTGGCCGACTCGTTTTGCAAAGATGACACTTGGTCATCAAAAATACATTTAGCCTCAAATAATAGACGGCCTATGAGGGTGGATTTACCATCATCTACGCTGCCACAGGTGATAAAACGTAGAAGGTCTAAGTCGTTTTGTTGCTGCAAAAATTGGTCGATATGAGTGAGCGACGGGTTGCTAATAGCCATTAGAAATACCCCTCCTGCTTTTTCTTTTCCATAGAGGCCGCGCTGTCGCTGTCTATAGTTCGACCTTGACGTTCGCTAGTGCGCGCTTGTAATAGTTCTAAAATAATCTTTTCCAAGGTATCTGCATGTGACTCTATGGCGCCGGTCAAGGGATAGCAGCCTAAGGTTCTAAAACGTATGTCTTTAATGGCCACAGATTCGTTAGGCATCAGCGTTAAACGCTCGTCGTCGACCATCATGAGCATACCGTCGCGTTCTATTACAGGACGTGGTTGGGAAAAATACAGTGGCACAATAGGGATGCTTTCACGGTAGATGTACTGCCAAATATCCAGCTCAGTCCAGTTAGAGATAGGGAATACACGAATACTCTGTTTGGGTTGTTTATGGCCGTTGTACAGGTTCCATAATTCAGGGCGTTGGTTTTTTGGGTCCCAGCGATGGCTTTCGTTACGAAAGGAGAATACGCGTTCTTTAGCGCGGCTCTTTTCTTCGTCACGGCGTGCACCACCAAAGGCCGCGTCAAAACCGTATTTATCAAGGGCTTGTTTGAGGCCTTCGGTTTTCATAATGTCGGTATGCAAGGCGCTGCCGTGTTCTAAGGGGCTAATGTCGCGCTCAATTCCTTCTGGGTTGGTATGTACAATCAGATCCATACCGGCCTCTTTGGCCATATAATCACGGAACTGATACATTTCTTGAAACTTCCAGCGGGTGTCTACATGTAGCAGAGGAAACGGCGGCGGGCTAGGGTAAAAGGCTTTACGCGCTAGATGTAACATGACGGCACTGTCTTTGCCTATGGAGTACATCATGACTGGTTTTTCGGCGGTGGCCATGACTTCGCGTAGGATGTGAATGCTTTCTGCTTCCAAGCGATCGAGGTGAGTCAGTTGGTGTTGATGGTGAACTGGTTTCTTATGAGTCGCTGGTTTGATATACAATTGGCTTGGGTAGGCCGTTAAACCTAAGCTGGCTTGACCACATGGCGTATTAAGCTCGGTGACGGTGTGCTCACGTTGCAGTTGGCGGCTAATGGCTGTGGCATTGTCATGGGGCAAAAATAACGTGTCTTTGCCGCAATGCAGGGTTAGTGCCTTAAGTGCTGCCAGCAAGCTGATTGGTGTGTATTGGGTGTCGTTCCATAACCAGCGGCGGCCTTGGCGTGCATCGTTAGCCAGCAAACCATGGTGACCGTCTGCGGTGGTGAAGAACTGTAACATTAACACGCTATGACGGCGTTTTTTGGCTTGGGTGAGCAGGTGATCTAATACTTGCGGTTTGAGTTTGCTGCCCGTTTCGTCACGCAGCTGGTTAGTGTCTAATACGTTAGGTAGGAGGTTGGTTTTTTCTAGCCAGCGGTCCACCGCTCTGCGGTTGTCTGCTAACCCTTGCTGCAATAGGTGCTCTTGTAGTTGTTGCGTGTCCCAAACCAACGGATGTTGGTTCAGGTGGGTTTGGTAGGTTGTTAGCTCTGGCATAAGGTATTATGTCTTAAAATGTAATATCTAATAAACATGTATAAGATATTTTGTTTGAAGAGATAGTATACCTGATTTATAACTTTTTAAATACATTTAAAGACAGGTTGAGTCATTGCGAGCGAAGCGTGGCAATCCAAATCCGAGGTCTATGGGTTGTCGCTTATGTCCTCGTAAAGAAGTGAAGCCTAGGTGACAGCCTGCTTTGCTAGAAATTGTGGTTGGTTCCATAGGTCATGGGTCATAATGTCGACCAAGGCATCCACCGTATCCCACAAGTCTACATAACGTAAATACAGCGGGGTAAAGCCAAACCGCAGGTGGTCGGGTGCTCTAAAGTCACCAATGATGTTACGCTCGATCAGCGCCTGAATAATGGCATATCCTTGATCGTGAACTAATGATACTTGACTGCCGCGTATGGCATTGTCTACCGGAGAGCCTATTTCAAACCAAGGGCAGCGTTGCTGCACTAGCTGAATAAACAAGTCGCCCATGTGGCTAGATTTGTGCCTGACTTGGGTTAAGTCGGCTTTTAGCATTACGTCTAATGCCACTTCCAGCGAGGCATTCGCCAGCACAGGCGGCGTGCCACACATGGCCTGTTGTATGCCGTTAGCACCTTGGTACTCGTCGTTAAAATCAAACGGTTTAGCATGACCTAGCCAGCCGGTTAAAGGTTGTTCAAATTCGCTTTGGAGACGCTTGGCTACATATACAAAGGCAGGGGAACCTGGGCCGCCGTTGAGGTATTTATAGGTACATCCTACAGCTAGGTCAGCATTTGCTGTATCCAAGTGAATTGGCATTGCACCGACCGAATGGCACAAGTCCCACATCATTAAAGCACCGTGTTGCTGCACCTGTTGTGTGACAGCGGGCATGTCCCACATGGCACCGGTTTTAAAGTGCACGTGGGTAAGTAGTACTAACGCGGTGTCATCGTCAATGGCGTCTAAGACTTGCTTGCGCGGTAAAGCCACTACTTGAACTTGGTCGCCTAGTAACTTGGCTAAACCTTGTAATAGGTATAGGTCGGTGGCAAAGTTACCCGTTTCGGTAATGAGTTTACTGCGGCCGGGGCGCATCTTTACGGCGGCGGCGGCGAGCTTGAATATATTGATAGAAGTGGTGTCGCAGGATAATACTTGGCCGGCTTTCGCGCCAATTAACTGACCGATTTTGTCACCGAGTTGCGCAGGCTTTTTCATCCACTGGTTGCAGTTCCAGCTACGGATGAGGTCTTTACCCCATTGCTGAGTAATCACTTCTTGCACGTATGCTGCCGTGGCCTTGGGGAGTACGCCCAAGGAATTACCATCGAGGTAAATCAGGTCTTGTGCCAAACTAAACTGATCTCGTAGAGGAGCGAGGCTGTCGTTTTGGTCAAGTGTTTCAAAGTCGGATCGGGTTAGCTTGTTCATGGTTTTTGTGTCTCTAAAGGGCTGTTCTTACGGACCAAAGTTCTGGAAAAAACTGTAGAGAGAGGGCTTTTTGTAGGTAGTCCACACCCGACGTGCCGCCTGTGCCGTGTTTATGGCCAATAATGCGTTCTACGGTTTTCATATGGTTAAAGCGCCACTGTTGAAAGTGATACTCAAGATCCACAAGCTTCTCTGCCAATTCATACAAATCCCAGTAGGTGTCGGTGTCTTGGTAGACCTTTTTCCAAGCGGACTGTACTTGTTCGTTTGCTGTATACGGCTGTTGCCAGTCACGTTGGGTGTGGCTGGTGGAAATGTCAAAGCCACGTTGCTGTAGCAACTGTAGGCATACATCGTAAAGGCTAGGGGTATTTAACACGCTTTGTAAATGCGCGTAGTGTTGCTCATGGCTTTTGTGGGCTTCAACTAAGGTGGCATTTTTGTTACCCAACAAAAACTCCAGCTCACGATATTGAAATGACTGAAAACCAGAACTTTGGCCCAAGCTATCACGAAAGCTGGCGTAGTCGGCAGGGGTCATGGTTACCAGCACTTCCCACGCATTGACCATTTGTTGCTGAATGCGGGCCACGCGGGTGAGCATTTTAAACGCAGGACGCAGCTGATCTTTGGCAATTAGTTGGGCTGCGGCATGGGCTTCGTGTAAACACAGTTTCATCCATAGTTCGGAGGCTTGGTGAATGACGATAAACAACATTTCATCGTGTTCGTCACTACGAGGGTTCTGTTGTTGTAATAAGTTTTCTAGGCCAAGGTATTCGCCATAGCTCATGTCTTGTTGCCAATGAATATTTTCATCACTGACGTCAACTGCATCGACGGTGCCGGAAGAGTAAGGGCAGGAATAGGCCATTTAGGGCTCCAATAGAGTTAGAGGTGTAGGTATTGATAAAGTTTATGTTGAGTTGGGTGTGATGTAAATGTCATAATTTAGGCTGTAATTATGAAATAAATGCATACATATGACGATTAAACTAAGTATTAGGCAGTTGCAAATGATTCGGGCCCTAGAGGTGGCGGGCAGTGTGTCGGCGGCGGCTGTGGCCTTGCAGGTGAGCCAGTCGGCACTAAGCCATCGTATTAGAGAGGCTGAGCGGTTATTGGATACCCCTTTGTATAGCCGTCAAAACAAAAAATTAACAGCTACGCCAGCAGGCTTGCGGGTGCAGTTTGCTGCACGAAGTGTACTGGCCGAACTAGAACGTACTGAGCAAGACGTTGCGTATATGAGCGGTGGAGTGACAGCACGAGTCCGTTTGGGGTTAGAGGCCTATGCATCGCATCATTGGCTGCCCAGCTTATATCAACGATTGGCGCAAGAATGCCCTCATATTAGCCTAGAAATAGCGGCAGACGTGGGTTTAAACCCAGAAACAGCTCTTAGGCAGCACACCATAGACATTGCTTTGGTGTCTGGCTCCACCCCAGCTACCGATCTTAATCACTGTCATCTTGGTCATGATCCGTTGCTGGCGATGATGGCTAAGGACCACCCCTTGGCGCAGTATGATTATTTAATCCCGGCCATGTTTGCAAACTATCCCTATATCGCCTACCACACTAACCCAGAACAAGGCCGTGAGTACGACTTGGTGTTTAGGCGCCATCATTTATTGCCTAGCCAAGTTATTAGTGCAGGGGTAACCGAGGCGGTGCTTGCTTTGGTGGGCGCGTCGAAGGGGGTTACTATTTTACCGGCGTGGACGGCCTTGGCCCATGCCCAACAATATGATCTTATTACCCGCCCCATTGGTGCAGAAGGGTTAAGCATTAATTGGTATTTGGCGGGGCTGCATCAGGTGGCTAACCGTGAAGCCATTGAAACTGTGATGGCGTTGATTGAAAAAATGTCGCTGATCAAACACTAAAGGCTGCGTGATGGCGTTATTTTAGGTAAAATAAGCCTCCATTTTGTTCTTGAAACCCCTTTATATGTGCTCTGCTTACAACGTACTTGCTGTTAATGATGATCTTCCTATTGCCATCGACTTACCGGTGCACAGTGGCAAGGTGCGCAGTGTTTATTGGCTCAGTGCTAAACAAAGTGCTCGGCTTATTGCAGATAAAGGTTATAACGTTGCTCCGGATGCCCCTCTAGCTATTATGGTAATTAGTGACCGTATATCGGCCTTTGACTGTATTTGGCACGGTGAAGGCGGCTTGCAAGGGGTGCAGGGTAAGGGCGCTGCGCTTAACGCGGTAGCTAACCATTGGTTTGCGCGTTTTCGTGAACATGGCTTGGCCGACAGCCACATTGTAGATACCCCCCATCCGTTAGTATGGATTGTACAAAAAGCCAAACCAGTGATGGTAGAAGCCATTGCCCGCCAATACATTACCGGCTCCATGTGGCGTGCGTACGCTAACGGTGAGCGCGAATTTTGTGGCATCACTTTGCCAGAAGCGTTGCAGCAAGACCAGTGTTTACCTGAGTTGCTGATTACGCCTTCCACTAAAGGTATTCTTAAAGGCATCCCAAATGTGCCCGAGGCAGACGACGTTAACATTACCCGGGCAGACTTAGCGGCTAATTACAAAGCCTTTAATTTTGCCGCGCCTGCGGACATTAATCAGTACGAAACCTTATTACGTGAAGGTTTTGCTGTGATTAGCAAAGACTTAGCCGCTCAAGACCAAGTATTTGTGGATACTAAGTTTGAATTTGGCTATGTGACCGATGCCCAAGGTCAAGAAAAACTTATTTATATGGACGAAGTAGGTACGCCAGATTCATCTCGTATTTGGGATGGTGCAGCCTTACGCGATGGTAAGGTGGTAGAAAACTCTAAAGAAGGCTTTAGACAGTTTTTATTAAACCATTTTGATGATGCCGATGTTTTGCTGAATAAACAGCGCATGGACGAGCGTACAGCGCTAGCGCGTGATAACGCGTTGCCGTTAGAGGCCATGCAAGAGATATCGGACACTTACATTGGTATTGCAGAAAAAATCATCGGCCGCAAACTCGTGGTGAGTCAGCAGCCTAAAGAAGAGATTATTGACGTGTTGAATCAGGATTATGGTCTGATTCGCTAGATTCCGGCCTGCGCCGAAATGAGACACTGCGTCATCCTGACGCAGGTCAGGATCTATCCCAACAAATGCTCTAGCTTTTTTATCGCGGCTTTACTGGCTGCACTCAAGGGCATTACAGGCAAGCGGGTCTCTTCACTACACAAACCCAATAAAGACGCCGCGTATTTAACGCCTGCTGGGCTGGGCTCAGAGAACATAACTGCATGTAAGGGCGCCAACTCGTCATGAATACGCATGGCTTCTTTATAGTCGCCGTTTAGGCAGGCTGTTTGCATGGCTGAACAACGGCTCGGGGCGACGTTGGCGGTGACCGAAATACAGCCGTCGCCACCGGAAACGTTATAGGCTACGGCGGTCATGTCTTCACCCGACAAATAGGCAAAGTCATCGCCTAAGGCCATACGTTCCAAACTAATACGGGCAATGTCACCGGTCGCGTCTTTAACGCCTACCACATTAGGTAAAGCGGCAAGTTTTGCCATGGTTTCTGGCTCAATATCCACAATGGCTCGTGGCGGGATGTTGTAAATCACCATGGGGATGTCTACACCTTGGGTAATATACTCAAAGTGAGCATAAAGACCATCTTGGTTGGGGCGGTTGTAATAGCCAGCCACACACAAAATGGCATCCGCGCCTAAATCTTTAGCGTGGCGTGCATAGGCCAAGGCTTCAACAGGGTTGTTAGAGCCAGCGCCAGCAATCACCGGCACACGGCCGTTAGCTTCTTCTACTACGATTTCTACAACCCGTTTGTGTTCTGCTTCAGACAAAGTAGGAGATTCACCTGTGGTTCCCACAGGCACAAGTCCATGGGTGCTTTTCTCAAGCTGCCAGTTAACGATGCGGCGCAGGGCCGCCTCGTCTAATTTGCCGTTTGAAAAAGGGGTAACTAAAGCGACGTATGAACCACTAAACATTGGGGTCTCTCCTAAGACTATATGGCGCTAATTTTAAACTGTTAGGGGGTGTGTCAACAAGCCTCTAATACCGGTTATTTAATCAAACCTTCAGATGGAAAATTCTCAAATACAGGAACTCTTGGCTGAATCATGGCTGGTAACGAAATGATTGACGCACCAATGGGGAATATAACTTCCCAGATAGCACACCTTAAAAGGCGGGCGCTGCGGTCTCGTAACTGGTCTTCTGTGCTAAACCATTTTATGATTGTTTTTGATGAACGATTGTCTGATCAGGTCTAACTAAGGCAGATGCACAGCCTTATTTATAGGGTTGACTCGACTTAACTACAAGGAATACTACTTTGAAAACGCTTATCCCTGTAATCGCACTCACTTTGTCTTTCAACGCTTTCGCTACCATTCACAAGGTGGTGGCGTGTGACGACTTTATTTTCGACAATTCTGACACTACCCTAGAGATGGCTGAGATCAATGCTGCACAGAATGCTGAGTATAAGGCGCTTGCAATCAAGGTGTTGATGGATCCTAACAACCGCTCTACTGCATTTAAGCTCGCTGCTACCTTAGGTATCACACTTAACTCATACGATATGGATGCTTCAGCACAGGCAGTTGTAGATGCGATTCCTTCCCTAGGTTTTTACTACACTACTGACGCGGCTGAGTTAGCATTGATTGAAGAGTTAACAAGCCCTGTGCTCGGTATCGTATTGAAGTATCAGACTAAATCTCAGTCGATCATTGCAACAGCTAATGCTAAAGCTCGTGATGAAGCAGTTGAGTTAGGCATCTGTGAAGGTGATATTGTCTTAGAAGACGACTTCTCGTAATCTAAAGCCGTCAGTTGTTGTACTCCATTATAACCTTGATCCTTGCATAGGACCCTATGCAGGCATTTGGGAACCCTAGCTGTACTTTAGCCTAAAAAGGTGACAATATATTGTTAACAATCCGGGGGGGTTAGACTGGGTTGTCTTGTTGTATAAATATAATAATTAACTAGGAGTATTCTTATGAGCGCAACAGAGTCTCAAGATTCAGAATTGATCTATGAATTAGATGACAATCCACCGATGGGTGAAAAATTCTTCGCAGCATTACAGCATGTATTAGCCAGCTTTGTGGGTATTATTACCCCAACGCTAATTATAGGTGGTGTTTTGGGCCTCGGGTCAGAAATTCCTTACCTTATTAGTATGGCGCTTATGGTGTCTGGTGTGGGTACGATTATTCAGGCCAAAAAACCAATGAACATTGGTGCCGGTATGATTTGTGTGCAGGGCACTAGTTTTGCATTCTTAAGTTCGGTACTGGCTGCAGGTTTTATTGCCAAAGCTCAAGGCGGCGGCCCAGATGAAATATTAGCCATGATTATGGGTGTGTGTTTCTTAGGTGCCTTCATCGAAATTGGTTTAAGCCAAGTGTTACCTCAGTTACGTAAAGTGATTACGCCTCTAGTCACAGGTACGGTCATTACTATCATCGGTGTGAGCCTAGTTAAAGTGGGCATGATCGACCTAGCCGGTGGTAAGTGGTTGATGGACAACAAACCTGAATTTTGGGGTTCGATGTCTAATTTGTTCCTAGGCTTCTTGGTGATGATTTCTATTATCATACTTAACCGCTCTAGCAACCAGTGGCTGCGTTTGTCCTCCATTGTGATTGGTTTAGCCATCGGTTTTGTTGTGGCTTTGATGATGGGTAAGGTCAACACGGGTGCCGTATTTGCCGTAGAAAGCGCAATCAGCATTCCTATGCCATTTAAGTATGGTTTTGATTTTGACTTTATTGCCTTCATTCCAGTGGCGTTGATTTATGTCATTACTGCCATTGAGTCTTCTGGTGATATCACTGCTAACTGCATGATCTCTAAGCAAGAAGTAAAGGGTGATGGCTACATTAATCGCATTAAGAACGGTGTCTTGGGTGATGGTGTAAATTCTGCCATTGCTGCAGTGTTTAACACATTCCCTAATACAACCTTTAGCCAAAACAACGGTGTAATCCAATTAACGGGTATTGCTAGCCGTCATGTAGGCGTGTGGGTTGGTATTATCTTAGTGGTTATGGGCTTGTTCCCGCACATTGGTTCTTTGTTGCGGGCTATGCCTAACTCTGTACTGGGTGGTGCTACCGTCATTATGTTTAGTACAGTGGCTATTGCGGGTATTAAGATCCTTTCTACCGTAAACATGAATCGTCGTAATATGTTGATTCTTGCTGTGTCTTTTGGCATGGGTCTTGGTGTGTTATTAGTACCAGAAATTGTTTCTGCGCTTAGTAACAACGTTGGCGGTACGTCGGGTAAACTTATTCAGAGCATCTTTAGTTCTGCTATTACTACGGGTGGCCTTACGGTGATCATCCTCAGTGCAATAATGGGTCAGTCTGAAGAAGATTAATCATTATTGAACCAACAAAAGGGGCAGCTTAGGTTGCCCTTCTTTGTTTCTTAATAAAGGGAACTGGATACTATGGGTGTAAAGGAAGCAGCAAGCATTGATGAAGCCATTGTTGTGGCCTTGGTTAATGACGTTATGGAACAACGTATTGGTCCCGGCACACGGCTTAGCGAAAAATCGTTATGTGAGCGTTTTGGAACCAGCCGTATGTACGTTCGGCGGGCCCTGTTAACCCTTGCCAATAGAGGCGTTGTTGAGTTGCAAACCAATAAAGGCGCACGCATTCGCCAGCCCACGCTGCAACAAGCCAAGATATTGTTCGAGACCAGAAGGGCCATTGAATCCATTATTATTAACAATGTAGTGGCACAAAGGCGCGCAACCGACATCACCCGGCTTAATACCCACATGGCCCTAGAACAGCAGGCATTTGTGAATAATGATCGGCATGAACTGATTCGCTTGTCGGGCGAGTTTCATTTATTAGTCGCTAGTTTTCAAGACAACCAGCTACTCACGGGGTTTATGCAAACCTTAGTGACAGAGTCAAGCCTTATTACCGGCATGTATGGTCAACATAGTTTTACTAACTGCCCACCCAGTGAACACCAGCGTTTAGTTGATGCCATAACAAGCCAAGACCAAACCCTCGCACTGGAGTTGATGTTAGCTCATTTGCAGCACATTGAAGCCGACTTGGCTTTGGGTTAATGCATAATTATCACGTCTGATTTTGGCTAACCTCCACGCTAAATAGGGGTTAAACTGACGCTATGGCAACTTCTTTAGACTTACAACTGTGTGAACAGGCTAGGCAAAGCAGAGACCCTCGTTTTGATGGACGATTTTTTGTGGCCGTTAAAACCACAGGCATCTATTGCCGCAATGTATGTAAGGTCTAATTGCCGTTAGTTATGCGTTTCCGAGTTCTAAAAAGCACGCCGCTGAGCTTGAATTAGAGCATTTGGCGATGCCCAGAGCCCGCGCTCAAGCTATTTTGAATCTATATCAGGCCCATGCGTCGGGAGTCATAAATTTTGACCTTATGAGTTCGGCAGAGCTAATGCATGAGTTACAAAATATTAAAGGTATAGGCCCGTGGACGGCATCTTATGTGGCATTAAGGGCCATGCATGAACGGGATATCATGCCTATGCAAGACTTGGTATTGCAAAAAATGTTAGTGCCGAGTGAACGACTAACGGCTCAGCAGTTGAGTATTAGGTTTGAGGCATGGCGCCCATGGCGAGCTTATGCCACACTACATTTGTGGCAATTGGCCAATGACCAATGACTAATAAAAAGGAGGCGCGCGTGCAACTAGAATACACTTATATGGACTCCCCAGTAGGTCAGTTATTATTGGCTGGTGACGGTGAGGTATTGCATTATTTGAGTTTTCCAACGGGCAAAATGGCTATGCAGCCTGCCCATGATTGGTACTTGCACCGAGCTGCATTTAAGCAGGCTCGTCACCAGATAGATGATTATTTTGCTGGCCAGCTTAAGCAGTTTAATTTAGCCTTGGCACCACAAGGTACGGCATTTCAAATGCAGGTGCTAGGTGCGTTGCAAGATATTCCGTTTGGCCAGATGCGAAGTTACAAAGACATTGCTCAGGCCATTGATCGCCCTAAAGCCATGCGCGCTGTAGGTGCGGCCAATGGTCGCAACCCGATTCCATTGATTATTCCTTGCCACCGTGTGGTGGGTGCAGATGGTAGCCTAACAGGGTTTGGAGGTGGGGTTGAAACTAAGCAGTTCCTACTGCGTTTGGAAGGCGCGATAAGCTAAGATCTCTCGGCTGCGCTCGAGATGACAGGGCACAATCCGTTAGCGTGCCGTTTGATTGAACAACACCTTGCGTGACTCTTCATCGGTAATGCTCATTCTGCGCTCTGCACCCAATGCCTCGCCCTTAACAACTGCGGGTCGAGCGTGGATGGTGTCTAACCAACGTTTAAGGTGTGGGAACTGGGTTATATCTTGGCCTTGCCGCTGGTGTAATAAAACCCAGGGCCAACTGGCCATGTCTGCAATACTATAATCCCCAGCAACAAACTCCCTGTCTGCCAGCCGCTGGTTTAATACGCCATAGAGGCGGTTACATTCATCAGTGTAGCGCTTAACGCCGTAGGGCACTTGTTCTGGTGCATATTGGCGAAAGTGGTGGGCTTGGCCTGCCATAGGCCCAAGGCCACCCATTTGCCAAAACAACCATTGGTTGATGTCCTGTTGTTGGCGCAGGTCATCACTGTAAAATTGACCATATTTTTGGGCTAGATAAAGCAGTATAGCCCCCGACTCAAAGAGGCTAACCACCGCACCGCCACCTTCTGGGTCATGATCAACTATGGCTGGTATACGGTTGTTGGGGGCAATGGCTAAAAACTCAGATTCAAATTGATCCCCTTTAGCAATATCCACCCACTTAACTTGGTAATCCACGCCGAGTTCTTCAAGCATAATGGAGATTTTTTTGCCGTTAGGTGTAGGCCAATAATAAAGATCGATCATATAGGTTGCTCCGCCGTTATGGGTCAATTATAACCTTTTGATAACCGCTTGTGCACAGGCTACTGCTGTGCCGACCTTTGGTTCTGTTGGTTATAAATGTATATTCCGGTGAGGGTGATAGAGCTTCCGACGAGTTGCCATAAGGTTAAGCTCTCGCCTAATAATAGAAAACCGAAGGTGAGTGTGAAGACCGGTTGGAGCAATACAAAGCCTGCTAAGCGCTTCATGCCGTGCCGGTGTATGAGTCCATACCATAGGCTGTAGGACAAAATAGACGAACAAAACACAACGTAGGTTAACGATAGCAAGGTTTTAGTGGTGAATTGCGGCAGCATAGGTGCGGCGTCGGGTTGTAATAAAAAGGCAATAAAACACAAAGGTGCGGTAATGATGGCGATCCAGAATTGCACAGACAAGAGCGGTAGTTGGTTAAGTTTACGTATTTGAATATTGCCCACGGCCCACATAAAGGTGCTGAGCACCACGATTAATATACCCCATTGCAACTCACTTTGGCCTATGAGCAAGGTGGGTAACATGGCCCCCAGTGTGGCGGTAACAATGGCCACGCTTTGTACTTGCGAGAGACGCTCGTTAAGGAATAAATAGCTGAGCAGTGCTGAGAAGGGGGCTCCGAGTATGAAGCACACACTGGCGATAACCCCTGGCACGATGGAGATGCCTACGGCTAATAGGTAAAAGTGGCCCAAGCCCATGACTAATGCAATGGGCAATAAAGGGCGAATTTGCTGGTGTGAGATTTTTACAAAAGGCAATAACACTAGCGCTAGTAGAAAAAACCGCGCGGCCGTGAACAGTAGTGGGTCCATGTCGGAGAGGGCGATTTTCATGCCGACAATGTTAAATCCCCAAATGGCGGCGACTAGGGTGGCCCCAAGGGCTGGTTTTGCTAACCAATCTATTTGCTTCATGCGGTATCTCTAACAACCTGCCCAAGTTTTGAAGTGCCATTGTGCCTCTTTAAGTAGAGCTTCGCCATTCATTGGCATCCATGCCACCGTGGCAGGGCCCGTCGGCGCGACCTCATGGAGCGTTTTGGGTCTACGGTTCATCCTCAACGCAAAAAGCCCCGCTATTGCGAGGCTCTTTAGTATGGCTAAGTCTTGCTAGGTAAGACTTATGTCCTTGATTAAGACCAAGGGAACGGGCTGCTAGATACAGGGTGTAGCTTGCCTTCTTCGTAGCGGCCTAAACGGAACGGCTCAAGCAGGCGGTTGCTTTGGCCTGTGGCAATTTCGTTAGCTACTAATTTACCTACGCCCAACATCTTGTAGCCGTGGTTTGAGTCAGCAATGAAGTATGCGTTGTTGTGGAATACGTCAAAAATTGGGAATGAGTCGGGAGTGAAACAACCGATACCACCGCTTGGCTCATCCTTGTACTTAACCATAGTGCCTTCAAAGCGCTTCTGACAATGAGCAAGGGCAGAGACCCACATGTGAGCGAATTCTGGCCCAACTACAAAGTCTGGAGAGTCTGGACCGTATGGGTCAACAGCCACTTCATCTGGGTTACGCTTAACTGGGAATGGTGCAGCACCACCTTGAACACCACCAAAGTGGAAGTCAGGCTTGTAGTAGATGCCCCACATTTCATCAGTGACTAAGCTGCCATCTTCACAGGAGTAAAGAGGTGCATTAGAGTCAACGTGAATAACAGGCGGCATGTTGCCTTCGTTGTCCACTTGAAGCTTAGGATCCACACCCAAAGTGCCTTCCTGTAGTGACCAGTAGATCCACATTGGAATGTCTGTATGAACCACATCGTCAGCACCTTTGATGCTAACTGTCTTTGGTAGGTCAAGCATTTCCCAGAAGCCTTTAGCCCATGGGCCAGCGCCGATTACAACGTAATCACAAGCGATGTTGCCTTTGTCTGTTTCAACGTGGGTCACACAACCTTCGTTGCGAGTAAAACCAGTAACGGTAACGCCACTGATGATGCGAATGTTTTCGTTTTCTACTTTAGACGCCAAGCCGTACATGGCTTTGGTATTGTTGGCGTAGCCACCTTTGGATTCGTGAAGAACCGAAGTGATGCCTTGTGCTTGCCAATCGTGGAAAATGCCTTTCATGTACTTAGTACAGTCAGCTTCGCCTTCAATGAAGGTAGAAGGGTAGTCAATGGCTTTTTGCTGTTCAAAGATCGTTGCAACGTCCGCGTGCATTGATTCTGGGCTGATCTGCATATAACCCACTGGGTGGTATGAGTATGCTTCCATGTCTGATTCCCAAACTTCTACAGAATGAGCCATCAACTCACGCATCGCAGGTTGGAAGTAGTTGTTACGAACTACGCCACATGCAATACCCGTTGCGCCAGCAGCAATGCCGTTCTTATCAAGAATGATAATGTCGCGACCATCGCCTTTGCCGCTAGCTTTAAGCTCAAGGGCAAGGTGATAAGCAGTACTTAGACCGTGAATACCTGCGCCTACGATGACGTAGGGAGAAGAAGAAGGAAAGGCCATAAAGGACTCCGTTTGGGTTATGTTTATTGTTCAAGTGACATTCATAATGCGCTTTCATGTTGAAATAAAAACCACATAAGACGACTTTTAACGAGACAAATCCGACAATAGGGGCTAATCTATCAAAAATACGACGCACGTTGGCATCGGCTGCCCAGAACGTGATTAATTTAAAGGTTAACATATGCAGCGATTTGGTTTCTTTTTAGTGCCTGGGTTTTCCATGTTGTCTTTGGCCGCGGCGTTAGAGCCGTTGCGTATGGCCAATGCTCAAGCCGGCGATGAACTCTATCAATGGGAGTTTTTGAGCTGGGACGGTGACCCTGTAGGGGCGAGTAACCAAATGGTTACAGCGCCCACATTAGGTTTGGAGCAAGTTAAAGAGTTGGATGTGTTGTTGGTGGTGGCGGGCATTAACGTGGCTTCCTACGGGGATGACTATTTGTTTGCTTGGTTGCGGCAGGCGGCGAGACAGGTTGATCTGTTGGGGTCCACCTCTACGGGCGCATTATTGTTGGCCAAGGCTAAGCTATTGCGCCATAAAACCTGCACCATTCATTGGGAATACGTTGACAGTTTTCGAGAGCAGTTTCCAGATGTTTGGATGAGTGGTGAGCTATACGAATTTGATGGCAGTTTGTTTACCTGTTCTGGTGGTTCTGCCGGTTTGGATATGATGTTGCAAATCATTTCCGACCAGCATGGCCATGAACTGGCTTTGCTGGTGGCGGAGCAGTACATGCACCCCCATATTAGACCGCCCCATCAAGACCAGCGTATGCGCTTGCAGTCACGCCTAAATATCAACAATCCGCGTTTGATTAAGGCCATTGATATTATGCGCCAAAACCTAGAAGTGCCTCTTACCTGCCAGCAGCTTGCGGATGCGTCGAATATGTCGGCTCGGCAAATGGAACGTTTATTTAAACAACACTTGCAGCAAAGCCCAGGTCAGTATTATTTACATTTACGGCTAGAAAAAACCCAACAACTGTTACGCCAATCGAGTTTGTCGGTACTGCAAGTGGCCACTGCTTGCGGTTTTAGCTCTACGTCTTATTTGGCGCGGTGTTATCAAAAAAAGTATGGCTGTTCCCCGCGCCAAGAAAGGGCACGTAATAGCAATCGCTAATTGTTTCAAATACTTGTTATATACCAAGTTATATCACGCTTTGGCGCTGGTTTTAGCAAAGTCAAAGTCGTATAATTAAGATCGTTAAACTACCCTCATTTTTTTGTTTTCGTTTGTTCATAGGAGTTCTATTGCTCATGTTTGAGTCGCTGCGCGCTGTGCCTGCTGATCCCATTCTTAATTTGTCGGTCTTGTACCGTCAAGACACCAACCCCAATAAAGTCGATTTGGGCGTGGGTGTGTACAAAGATGAGACCGGTCATACGGCTATTATGGAAGCCGTAGCACGGGCCGAAGAACGCCTGTTAGCAGAAGAAGACACCAAAGCTTATGTCGGTATGGCGGGTTCTAAGCGCTTTTGTGAATTACTTGCTCAGGTGACTTTGGGTGCTGATCATGCGGTACTGGCCGACCAGCGTATCGCTGTAGCTCAAACTCCAGGTGGCAGTGGCGCATTGCGCGTGTTAGGTGAGTTTATTAACGTCGCCTCACCTAATGCCACGGTGTGGTTAGGCAACCCAACTTGGGCCAACCATCACGCGGTCATGCAGAGTGCGGGTTTCACGGTAAAAGAGTACCCCTATTATAATCGCGGTACCAGAGCTGTTGATTTTGATGCCATGTTGAATGCCCTACAAAATCAGACCCAAGCCGGTGATGTGGTATTGCTACACGGCTGTTGTCATAACCCATCGGGTGCAGATTTATCCTTAGACCAGTGGCAGGCCATCACAGATTTAGTGCTCGCCAAAGGCTTGATACCTTACGTTGATATCGCTTATCAAGGTTTAGGAGAGGGTATGGATGAAGATGCCGCGGGTTTGCGCCTCATGGCTAACGCGGTGCCAGAAATGGTGATTGCAAGTTCTTGTTCCAAAAACTTTGGTTTGTACCGAGAGCGTACCGGCACAGCCATGATTATTGCGGCCAATGCCCAACAAGCCAGTTTAGCGCAAGGCCAAATGAACAGCGTCATTCGAGCAAACTATTCTATGCCGCCGTCACATGGCGCGTTGGTGGTAGAAACTATTTTAGCTGACCCTAAGCTCAAGCAAATGTGGCGTGATGAATTAAAAACCATGCGCAAGCGTATTAAAGATTTACGCAGCCAGTTGGTTGATGCCATTAAAGCCGAAGGTGTAACGCAAGACTTTAGCTTTATTGAACGCCAAAAAGGCATGTTCTCGTTTTTGGGTGTGAGTGCAGAACAAGTGGATACCTTGGTTAATGAACACAGCGTGTACTTGGTGGGTTCTAGCCGTATTAACTTGGCCGGACTTAACCAGCGCAACATTGCATACGTGGCTAAGTCGATTGCCGCTGTGCTTTGAGTATTCCTTACCAAATCTATGGCAAACAAGACGCACCGGCCGTTTTGTTTGCCCACGCCAATGGCTTTCCGCCGGGCACTTATAACGCCTTGCTTGCCGAGCTGGGTCAAGACCACGCCATTTACGCACCTCACTTACGCCCGTTATGGCAACCGTTAGTAGAGTACCAAGCGCAGGCCAAAACTAGAGCCGTTTGGCAGCACATGGCGCATGACTTAAACGATTTTATCGAACACCACCAGTTAGCGCCAGTCACCTTTATTGGACATTCTATGGGGGCTAATGTGGGTGTATTAGCCGCGCAACTAAACCCCCATCTTTATCGCCAAATAGTGTTGCTTGAGCCGGTTTTTTTACGCCGTACGTTAACCCGTATTTTGCGTTTTTTGCCATCAATGCTGACTCGAAAAGTGCCTATTGTGGCCACCGCCATGGGGCGACCTGATCGTTGGCATAGCTTACAACAAGCGTTTAATTTTCATCGGCCCAAACGTGTATTTTCCAAATTGACTGACGAAATACTCTGGCACTACATCAATGCTGCTGTGGTGCCAGAGGGCAATGGCTTTAAGTTGCTCTATGATAAATATTGGGAAGCCACCATGTATGGCACGGTGCCCACCATGTGGCGCACCCTCAAGCGATGCAAAGTGCCGATTAGTGTACTGCGTGGTGGACACTCTGACACCGTAGACGCCTTGGCCTGGAAACGTTGGCAGGCATTGCGCCCCCCACTTGGTTTACCGCAGCATATCCGTGCCGTTAACTTTGATGGCGCTGGTCACTTATTGCCGCTGGAGCAGCCGCACAAGGTGGCACAACAAATAAGGCACTGTTTACTGCCTGATTGAGGAATTATTATGGCTGGTGCAAGTTTGTTGGCATTGTTGGATGACATTGCGACCTTATTGGACGATATTGCGGTGTTATCAAAAGTCGCGGCTAAAAAAACCGCGGGTGTATTAGGCGATGATTTAGCCGTTAACGCCGAGCAAGTGTCTGGCGTACGTGCCGAACGCGAGCTGCCGGTAGTGTGGGCCGTGGCTAAAGGATCGTTGCTTAACAAGGTGATTTTGGTGCCGCTGGCTTTGCTTATGAGTCTATATGCGCCTTGGCTTATTACCCCCGTGCTGATGCTAGGTGGTACTTACCTTTGTTTTGAAGGTGCTGAAAAGTTGCACGAATGGTTAGTTCATCAGCCTAAAAACACCACATCCTCAGACCGTGTCAGTCAGTTACGCCTGTGCAAAGACGATTTATTAGCCTTGGAACAGCGCAAAATTAAAGGCGCAATCCGTACCGATTTTGTATTGTCAGCAGAAATTGTGGTTATTATTTTGGGGTCTGTGGCCCATACCTCGTTTACTAATCAAGTTATTATTGTTTCCAGTTTATCTTTACTCTTTACCTTGGGGGTCTACGGTTTAGTGGCCGCTATAGTGAAAATGGACGATGTGGGTTTGTACTTGCTCGAAGGCGAAGCTAACGGCACCAGTAATCGTTTTAGTGCCTGGCTTGGCCATGGTTTGGTGAATGCTGCACCGCCGTTGATGAAAACCTTGTCGGTGGTGGGAACCTTGGCCATGTTCTTAGTGGGTGGTGGCATATTGGCCCACGGTTGGCCTTGGTTGCATCATTGGATAGAGCCGTTAACCACTTGGTGGACTCAGTTAGCTAATATGGGGGTGGGTGTAGTAGCCGGCGCGCTAGCACTGGCTATTATTGCCCTACTAAAGACCATGCGATCTGCAAGCTAAAGATCGCCTTTAAGGCCCGCGCGTGTTGTTCTGCGCCGGTGGTACACAGTATCATGGCGGCCGCAAAGTAGGCCTCTAGCAAGGCATACATGGCAGGGTCTATGGGCCCATGGTGGCTAATGTAAGACTGTCGTAAGGCCGAGTGCCAATCAATGGCCTTAAATGGCTGCATTTCTGAGTGTTGCCAATCGATTGCAAAACTAAACTCAGCATGAGTGCTGTGTATACTTTCTACAAGCATGTGCCCTCGGCGCATGGCGGGTAACTCACCGCTGGCATAAGACTCATACTTTGCTAAGTCAAACAGCGGGTGTCCCGCACTCATGCCAGCCACCGACACTGGGTCAATGAGCACTAACTGCGTGGGCCAGTGGGGGTGTTCTGATGTTGCCGGTAGGAGTATGTTTTCTAAAAATAAATCACCATGAAGGCGTACTTGTGGGGCCTGATCCAGACCATGAATCAAGGTCTTCTGTTGTATGAGGCTCGCGGTATTGGTGGCTAAGTCTCGACAAAACTGGCCATTAATAACCATAGATGGAGTGGTTAAACACTGTAACTGGTCATGGTCGTTAAGGGTTTGTGTAGCTTGTTGTAAAGTAGCAACAACATTTTCTGCAAGGCTAGCCAACCTCTGGCACGGGGTATGCAGCTGACCAAATACACGCTTACCTAGGTGGGTTTGAAACTGATTGCTTTGTTGCTGATTGAAGGTTTGGCTCCGCACCAGTTGCGCCACATCCACGTGGTTGGTCATATAGGCCATGTCGTAACCGGGGGCAGGTTGGTCCCACGAAGCGATCAAGCGAGGAAATAAATCCACCAAGTGGGGCTCTAATTCTTGTAGGTATGTGGCTTCGTCCCTCAAGTTATCTTGCCCCCAAGGCCCAGAGGACTCATGACCTTTAGATTGTTTGCGTACTCGCAGGCTCGCATCGGCCATACGGATAATTTCTGTTCTATCCCAATAACCATTGCGTAGCAAGGTTTCAATGGCGGCAAGGGTGGGGCGGTTAGATGTGCTCATAGTTGGCCAGCTAGTGGTTGAACTGTAATTGGCTAAGGCGTTTATATAGCTTCGACGACGCTAGCAGCTGCTGATGAGTGCCTTGGGCCTCTAGGCGACCTTCATTAAACAGCATGATACGATCGGCGTGCATCACCGTGGCTAAACGGTGGGCAATGATCAATGTGGTACGGCCTTGCATTAACTCCTGCAGGGCCGCTTGCACCTTGTGCTCGCTATCGGCGTCTAGGGCACTGGTGGCTTCGTCGAGTAACAAAATGGATGGGTCTTTAAGCATGGCGCGAGCAATTGCAATACGTTGCCGCTGGCCACCGGACAAGCGTACCCCCTGTTCACCCAAGTAACTTTCGTAGCCTTGTGGCAAGCGGTCAATAAACTCGCTAGCGTAGGCTTTATCAGCTGCGGCGACCACTTTGTCTTGGCTGGCGCAGGGGTCACCATAGCCAATGTTATGGGCCACGTCGGCGCTAAATAGGGTAGGTTGTTGGGGTACCAGGCCTAAATGGCCACGTAAATCTGTGGGATTGAGCTGTGTGAGGTGGTGGCCGGCCACACTAATACTGCCTTGTTTAGGGTCGTAAAAGCGTTGTAGTAACTCAAACAAGGTGCTTTTGCCCGCACCGGAAGGCCCGACTACGGCTACGGTTTCTCCGGCGTTAACCGAAAAACTAACGTCTTCTAACGCCACTTGGTCAGGTCGTGATGGGTAGCTAAAGCTGACCTTATCAAAGGCCAGTGCCAAGGCGCCGTCGGGCAAGGCTTGAGCCGTTGGTGGACTATTGATGTCGGCTTCTTCGGCTAATAGTTCTAATAAGCGTTCGGTGGCGCCAGCGGCCCGTTGAAGCTCACCGTACACTTCTGAAATAGTCGCCACCGCCATGGCCACCATCAAGGCGTAAAATACAAAGGCGGCAAGTTCGCCAGAGCTAATGGCACCACTAGCCACGTCCTGTGCGCCCACCCAAATCATGCTGGAAAGGCCGGTAAAGACTAAGGCCATAGCCACTACAATGAGGATGGAGCGTTGCAATATACGTTTTTTGGCAACCTTAAATGCTTTTTCTACTTCTGCGCCAAAGGCCTTGGTTTCTTCTTGTTCGCGGGTGAAACTCTGTACTATTTTAATGTGTTGTACAATTTCGCCGGCATAAGTGCCAATGTCGGCCACGCGGTCCTGACTCAAGCGGGACAGTTTTCGCACCCTGCGTCCATACCACATCATGGGGAAGATCACTAAAGGCACGCTGGTTAAGACAATGAGTGCTAACTTGGGGTTAGTAATTAACATCATTACTAAGCCCCCTACAAAAGTGAGGCTGTTGCGTAGAGCCATGGAAATGGAGGAACCAATAATGGATTGTAGCAGGGTGGTGTCGGTAGTAAGGCGGGCGTTAATCTCGCCGCTACGATTGACTTCAAAGTAATATGGGTCAAGGGTGAGTAGGTGGTTAAATACGGCTAATCTAACGTCGTTACTCACGCGTTCGCCGAGCCAGGACACCAAATAAAAGCGCGTAAAAGTGCCGGCTGCCATCAATACCGTAATCATCGCCAATACCATCATGGCTTGGTTTAAACGGCTTGGGTCTGAAGAATCGAAACCTTGGTCAATCAGCAATCGAATACCTTGCCCCAGCGCCAGTGATACGCCGGCAGTGATTATAAGGGCTAACATAGCGCCCAACACCATTTTCTTATACGGCGTAATAAAGGGCAATAAGCGCAGAAGTAAACGAAGGTCTTGTTTATTAGGCGGCGTTTTTTGGTTGTCGGGTGCGTTGCTCATAGTCTTCTCTTGGCTGGATCTATAGCAGTATATAGGGCGTAAATAGTCGTTTTCAATTGGCACTGTCTGGGTTCATGGTCTAACCTTTAATCAATTCACTGGTTTGGCCAATCCGTTACATAATAAATACCGGCGCCGAATTTAACTTTGTTAATAACTAAGCGCCACTTTTTATACGTGCAATGTATTGGTTTTTAGATTAGTTTAGCACTCTCTTATGTCACTTTGGTTTGGCCCTATGGCTAGCACAATAACCGTTCTTGAAATACGCCCGCCTGAGCGTAAGGCTATATGACCCGTTTTCCTTCATTGTTAAATTTAGCGCAACCCAACCCCACGCGTTTGTTGCGTCTCATGACCTTTGCCATGCCCTTTAGTTTTGGTGTGTGGATGGCCCTTTTCAATAACTTTGCTATAGAGCAGGGGGGCTTAAACGGTGCCCACATTGGGGTATTGCAATCGTGGCGTGAAGTGCCCGGTTTTTTGGCCTTCGGTGTGGTGTTTTTATTGCTAATTATTGCCGAGCAAAGGTTGGCGATTTGGTCCTTGCTGGTGTTAGGCGTAGGTACGGCCCTCACCGGTTTTTTGCCGACGTTTACGGGTTTGTTAATCACCACTATGCTCATGTCTGTGGGCTTTCATTATTACGAAACGGTCAAACAATCTTTGGCGTTGCAGTGGTTTAGTATAGAAGAAGCGCCGGTGCAGCTGGGGCGGTTAATGGCCATTGGTTCGGCTGCGTCGTTGTTGGCCTACGCTTGGGTTTGGCTGGCATTGCAAGTGTTTATGTTACCTGTGGTATGGGTTTATGTGTTTGGTGGTGGTGTGACTGTAAGCTTGGCTTTGGTGGCCTTGTTAACCTTTCCGCCCTATCAATCCAAAGTGCAACAAAGCAAAAAACTAGTACTTAGAAAACGCTATAGTTTGTACTACGCCTTGGTGTTTATGGGCGGTGCTCGACGCCAAATATTTGTGGTGTTTGCTGCCTTGTTAATGGTGCAGCGTTTTAATTTTGGAGCCCATGAAATTGCCCTGATGTTTTTGGGGAATGGGTTGCTGAGCATGTGGTTAGCCCCCAAAATTGGCGGTTTAGTCTCCCGTTGGGGTGAGCGACGTGCGCTCACCTTGGAGTACGTGGGTTTAGTGCTAGTGTTTTTAGCCTACGGTTTTGTCGACTGGGCACCTTTGGCGGTGGCTTTGTATATGTTTGATCATGTGTTATTTGCCATGGCTATCGCTCAAAAGACTTACTTTCAAAAAATAGCGGATCCAGCCGATATGGCATCCACCGCCGGTGTATCCTTTACTATTAACCACATTGCTGCTGTTGTGTTACCCGCGATTATGGGTGTGTTGTGGTTGGTATCACCCACAGCGGTGTTTATGCTGGGTGCTGCCATGGCATGTGTATCCTTGGTACTTGCTCGATGGGTGCCGACCCACCCCGTACCAGGCCAAGAATGGGTCAGCCCGTTGGGCTAACCACATTAGTCTGGGTGGGCCTTCTCAAATGCAGGTTGTTGGTTGCACCAGTCAACACGCTGTTGGATGGTCGGATAGGGCATCATGTCAATTGCAAACCGGTGGGCGTTGAATACTTGGGGTACTAACACCGTGTCGAGTAAATTGGCTGTGTTGGAGAGTGAAGAGGCGCTTAACTGTATTTCCAGGGCGGCAAAAGTCAACTTAATCCAGTGGCGGTACCAAGCCATTTTTTCTGCGTTATCGTGACCAAGTTCAGCAACTAAGTAGGTGAGTACACGTAAGTTATTGAGCGGGTGGGTGTCGGCTACAATGGCGTAGGTTTGTGCTCTAAGTTGCGCTTTCTCCGTAGGGTTAGAGGGCAGAAGAGGGTGTTGTGGGTAGGTGTCTTCAAGCCACTCGATAATGGCTAAAGATTGACTGATTACCCACCACTAAGCTTGGGACTAGACCTTGTGGGTTAGTGGCAAGGTAAAAGTGGCTGCTTTGGTCTTTGGCCAGTAGGTCAACTTTTACCGATTGGTAATCGATACCCTTTAAGTTGAGCGCGATGCGCACACGGTAAGCGGCGGAAGACTTTGGGTAATCATATAGAGTAATAGACTTAGGCATTTTGATTTAGCTTGCTGCGAAGATGTTATGTATCTATGCTAGCAGACACGGTTGCTTCTGCCACTAAATTGACTTTTTAATGGCTCAATCAGCATCGACGAGCGCGCCAACTATACGTTAACTTAAGATGAAATAACCCAGTTAGCTCACATTATTGATCAATTGGATCCTAGCCATGAGTATTAAGTTTAACGCCGAAGAAAAAGCAGACCTCATTAGCCGTTTACAAGACTATTGTGATGCTGAGTTAGATCGAGAACTTGGCAGTTTTGAAGCCCAGTTTATGCTCGATTTCATCAGTGACACCATGGGACCGTTTTTCTATAATCGCGGTATTTATGATGCTCAAGCCATGTTGCAACAGCAGTTGGAGCAAGTGGGCGAGTCGATTTATGAGTTAGAACAAGTGCCCAAAAAACCCGGGTGACTGGGGCAATTCATCCTGACGCAGGTCAGGATCTCCGGCAGGCCGCACAGATTCCGGCCTGTGCCGGAATGACAGGGCCGTTACGTTAACCAGCATTGGGCCAGTGGGACGCAATATCACTAAACAGTGAGTCTTTGATGTTAAGTTGATTAAGCTGCTGGTGGGTATTGTTAAAATAATCAATATTACTGCCGCGACTACCGTGGGCTTGAGCAATCATTTGCGCACATTGGGCTGTATCAAAATCAACAAACTGTTCATGCTGTTGATCTGCCACAAACGTAATGGCACTCACCACACCCCCATCTGTCACCACTTGGCACCGATGGGGGCGGTAAAACATGGTTACCATTTCACGGAACCACAAGTTTTTGAAATCGATTTGTTTGTTAGTGTTACTAATTCGAAAAACCAACCCTTCACAGTGACCATCATCTCTTAATGACAATACGAGACCTGGGTTTTCGGTGGTTCCTCGGTGTACGGTAGAGAGTAAATTAAAACCTCGTCGAAAGCCGTTAACTTTACCTTGGCGGGTTTCCACTACCTGCATTTCTGGGTTCCACATGAGCGAGCCATAGGCGAAGACCCACAGATCGTTGGGTAACGGGAACTCTGCCAGATAGGCATCAAAGGCTGCGAGTATTTGCTGTTGCGGGTAAGCCGACATAATTGTATTAAACACTGCCTGAATGTGAAGCTGATACTATATCCAACTCGAGGGGTACTGTCATGCCCGTTTTGGTGCGGTTCATCACCACCGAGGTGTGAAAACGTTTGACATTGGCGTCGTCAAAAAACAACCGATGGGTGAGTTGTTCAAAATCGTCGATGCTTTTTGCCAGCGCGATGAGAGCAAAGTCGGCCTCTCCAGTAATGTAGTAACATTGTTGAACTTGGGGTTCTGCCGTCACTTTTTTACGAAACGAGTCTAATTGGTGGGCTTTCTCTTGCTCCAACTCAACCATAATCAGAAAAGTCATGCCGTATCCCACGGCCTCTTGGGAAATGACGGCAGTTTCCTGTTGGATGACACTAGTGCTTTTAAAGTGTTTTACGCGGCGCTGAATGGTTGCTACAGACAAGCCCGTTTTACTTGCTATGGACTCAAGCTTTACACGCGAGTTTTTCTGCAATAACTCTAATATTGTACGATCACTTTGATGCAAACGTTTCATATCGTTCCTATTTCGTTCCTGTAAATACTTACTCACCCAATTTTGGGTAAATTGACCAACACGAGTATATTGCCTTAGTTACCTCATAGACACGCTTTCTTGCGATAAAAATATTCATTTTTGCAGCTACTGTTGACCAATCTAAGTCTATCAATCCTGATAAGCTATTGGCCTTGCGAAATTTGGCTAGCCTCCGGCATTTGATCTGTGCCAATATGCTAGCCACACCGTTAAAGAAATCAATGTTATGTCAATCACGCTACCTGCACCTTTTGTACGCTTAATGCCGTTTGTCTTTGTATGGGTGTGGAGTACTGGGTTTTTGGTAGCAAAGTTGGGTAGACCTTTTGCCGAGCCTTTCACTCTGCTGAGTTACCGCTTCGCGTTGGCCTTGCTGGTGTTATGGCTCATTATTAAGTTAATGGCTAGTCAGTGGCCTTCAACATGGCGCTTAGTCCTGCATTGTATGCTGGTGGGGTTGTTGTTTCATGGTGTATACCTAGGTGGCATTTTTCAAGCCGTCTCAATGGGCATGCCCGCTGGCCTTAGTGCCATGGTGATTGGTTTGCAGCCGCTAACCATGGCTTTGTTTGCTGGGCTTATGTTGGGCGAAACAGTGAGCAAGCGTCAGTGGCTTGGTTTAGTCATGGGTTTAATGGGTCTTTATCTGGTCTTAGGTGAGCAGTTTGCATTGGACCCAGGCACCATATTTGATGGTTTTTCTGGCTGGGCCCCCGTGCTTGTTGGTGGTGCGTTAGTGGGTATTTCTTTTGGCACCTTGTACCAAAAGAGATACTGTCACGGTGTCGATCATCTAACCTCAATATGGTTTCAGTATGCCTCAGCCTTGGTATTTAGTCTGGTGATTGCGTTTACGTTTGAAACACGCAAGGTCGATTGGCAGTGGCAGTTTATAGCCAGCCTGACTTGGCAGGTACTGGCGTTATCGATTGGGGCCGTGTTGTTGCTCATGATCATGATGCGTCAAGGCGCCGCCACTAAGGTCGGTAGTTTTTTTTACTTGGTACCGCCGGCGGTAGCGTTACAAGCGTGGTTTTTGTTTGGAGAAGCGATTGGTTGGCAAGGGTTGGCTGGAGTTACCCTTATTGCAACCGGAGTAGCTCAGGCTGTTTGGCCTAAATCTTAATTTTTTTGGAGTTGTCTTTATGTCTATTACTCACCCGGGCCGTTTGGACTGTTTTCATAACCCGTTAGCTGACAGCCAGTTAGCCTATGGCGCAGCACGGCAAAATATTTTGAGTGTGGCGCGAGCAAAGAACGCATTGAGCACCATTTCTAGCTGGCCGAACTACCAGGCTACGGCGTTACAACAACTCGATACCATGGCAGAGGCTGCCAATATCGCTAAGGTATATTATAAAGACGAAAGCACTCGCTTTGGGCTTAAAAGTTTTAAAGCCTTGGGTGGTGCCTACGCGGTCACGCGTTTTTTACAGCAGCATTTAGCTCAAGTTAATGGTGTTGAGCCGACGATGGAGGAGTTGCTCTCTGGTCAGTTTAAGGCGCAATTAAAAGACGTAGTGGTCAGTTGTGCTACCGACGGTAACCATGGCCGTTCTGTAGCATGGGGCGCACAAATGTTTGGTTGTCAGTGCATTATTTATATTCACCGTGACGTGTCCCAAGGCCGTCAAGCGGCGATGGAGGCCTACGCGGCCCAAGTGATACGCATTACCGGCAACTATGATGACTCGGTGAAGCAGGCGGCCAGTGATGCCAAACAGTACGGGCGGGTTATTATTTCTGATACCAGTTACCCGGGTTACACAGAAATACCCGCTAACGTTGCCTTGGGTTACACGGTGATGCTGGCAGAAATTGTGCAACAACTACAAGCGGATGTGCCAACCCACGTTTTTGTACAGGCAGGAGTAGGTGGCTTAGCCGCTGCGGTGTGTGGTTATTTTTGGGATTTATGGGGTCAGCAACGGCCACGTTTTGTGATTGTGGAACCTGAGCAAGCCAACTGTTTGCAAGAAAGTGCAAAAGCGGGCGAGTTACGGGTGGTAGAAGGCGACCTAGACACATTAATGGCGGGTCTTGCGTGTGGCGAAGTGTCGCAAATTGCGTGGCAGATTTTGGCCCAAGGGGCAGACGACTTTATTACCTTAAGTGAAGATGCGATTGCACCGAGTATGATTTCTTTACAACAACACAGTCCGAGTATCGAAGCGGGTGAATCTGCGGTAGCGGGACTTGCCGCAGCATTGGTGGCTGCCGGTAACAGCCAATGGCGCTCAGCTTTAGGTTTGGATGAGCAAAGCCGAGTATTGGTGTTAGGTACCGAAGGCGCAACGGACCCTGAGCTGTATCAAAGTTTGGTGTTTGGTATTAGCTCATGAGCCAATATCAACCCAGCCAAACCCCACAGCGAGACTTTGCACTGGTCGAGTTTGAGCAGCGTATGGCGCGCGCACAAGTCATGATGCGTGAACAACAGCTCGATGCGGTGTTGTTAACCACCGAAACTAACGTGCGCTATTTTTCTGGCTATTTCACCCAGTTTTGGCAAAGCCCTACACGGCCTTGGTTTTTAATTCTGCCGGCCACAGGTAAACCTATTGCCGTTATTCCCACCATCGGTGTGGTAGGCATGAGCAGCACCTGGGTGGACGATGTGCGCACCTGGCCGTCGCCGTTCCCAGCAGACGATGGCGTGAGTTTACTCAACCAAACCTTAGCTGAGCTACCCAAGCGCTTTGGCCGTCTCGGCATGACTCTGGGCCGAGAAACGCACTTGCGTATGCCCCAAAACCAGGTGCAATCTTTGTATGCTTCAAGCGGTTTTGAGCTAGTGGATGTCAGTCGAGAGGTGTTGCATTTGCGCAGTATTAAATCAACTGCCGAAATAGACCGTGCGGCCCACGTGTGTAGCATTGCGTCTAAGGCCTTTGCTCAATTGCCTGGTTTTGCCCGCGTCGGCATGACCGAGCGTGAAGTGGTGGCGGAATTTAGAATGGAGTTGTTGCGCCAAGGCGCCGATCATTCGCCGTTTATTGTGTCTTCATCGGGCGCCGATGGCTATGATGACATCATCATGGGACCGACGGACCGGGTGATTGAAACGGGTGATCTGTTAATCATCGACACCGGCACCGTATGGCAAGGTTACTTTTGTGATTTTGATCGCAACTGGAGTTTTGGCGATTGCTCGCAAGCCTCTAAAGACGCGTATTCCACCGTGTACGATGCCACTGAAGCAGGCTTTGCCGCTGCTAAGCCTGGCAATAGCACTAGTGACTTGTACCGTGCTATGTGGCCCATCATGCATGCAGGTGGCGCATTAGGTAATGATGTAGGGCGCTTAGGCCATGGTTTAGGCTCGGACCTTACAGAATGGCCATCAAATACCGCCACCGACGACACCGTGTTGGAAGTGGGCATGGTCATGACGTTAGAGCCGGGTATGTCTTACGCCAACGGCAATGGCGAGGTAAAACAAATGGTCCACGAAGAGAATATTGTGATTACCGAAGACGGTGCGCAGTGGTTGTCTACTCGAGCGGCCGCGCAGTTGCCAATATTATAGCCGGTTAGCCTAGCTGGCCTGCCATAAGGCGTTGAGCCAGCCCTCTAATACAGGGTTGGTGCGTTTACTGCGCTGGGTAACTACGCCATAACTGGTGGTAAAATAAAAGTGCCCAGGGGCAATGGCGCGTAACTTATCCTGCTGGATCCACTGACTGGCATAGTGGGTGGGCAAATAGCCAATAAAACAACCGGTAAGAATCAAAAATGCGACCCCTTCACGGTCGGTCGCAGTAGAGCTGGTTTTGAGTTGTTGGTAGTGCTGACGAGTGTCTGCTGTTTGCGCATAAGCAGGCGCCACCGCATCATATGCAGGCACTTGTTCAATGCACTGGTGTTTTTCGGCATGGTTAAATAGCGGATGTTGAAAACTACAATACAAGCGCGATTCTTCGTCGTATAAAGTCTTAAAGTCGAGCTCTGGCAAACGCCTCACTTCTGGAATTATACCCACATGCAAGCGCCCATCTAACACGGCTTTTTCGATGTTGTGAGGTGCCATCATGCTGATGTTAATGGTGACGCCGGATCCCTGCTGTTTTAGTTGCCGCAAGGCGTTAGTGATACGCATATGAGGCAGGGTAACAAGGTTGTCGGCGATGCCAATGTTGAGTTCGCCTTGTAACTGGTCGTGTAGCGCATTGACTTGGGTGCGAAAGCCTTCGATGGAAGCCAGCAATTGCAAAATGGCTTGATACACTTCTTGGCCCGCCTCGGACACAGAAAACCCAGCCCTACCGCGCTGGCAAAGACGAAGGCCTATGCGCGTTTCTAAATCGCCCATTGCCATGCTGATGGCCGCGCGGCTAATGTTAAGTTCGACCTCAGCGGCGGCAAATCCTCCGGCTTCGACGATGACTTTAAAAATTCGTAATAAACGCAAGTCGATGTCAGACACGCGGCTTAAACCCAGTTGTTTGGCCATGTTTTATCCTGCCTGATTAGGTATATATTTAATTAACTAAATAGTTATTTAAAAGTAAATAACTTAATATTTAACTGTTCTAATTGCAAGCTTAAACTGGCGACATTGATAATGATGGAGTTAGCACATGAGTTTTGAATCCCTCACCGGTGGCCTAAGCCGCGAACAGCTCGAAGCCCACTGGATGCCGTTTACGGCTAACCGCCAGTTTAAAGATAACCCGCGCATGATTGTATCGGCCGAACAAAGCCATTACATCACTGCGGATGGACGTCGTATTTATGATGGTTTGTCGGGCCTTTGGTGTTGTGGTTTTGGCCACAACCGCCCAGAAATCACTGAAGCTGTGTATAAACAAATGCAATCAATGGACTACTCTCCAGCATTTCAGTTTGGCCACCCCAAAGCCTTTGAACTGGCTGATCGAGTGGCTAAAATGGCGCCAGAAGGGTTGGACTATGTGTTTTTTACCAACTCGGGTTCGGAGTCTGCCGACACCTCATTAAAAATGGCACGGGCTTATTGGCGTCAACAGGGCCAGCCCAGCAAAACTAAGCTCATTGGACGCAGTAAGGGTTATCACGGTGTGAACTATGGCGGCATTAGTGTGGGTGGCATCGCTGGCAACCGTAAATTGTATGGTGATGGCGTAGATGCAGCCCATTTAACCCATACCTTGTTACCACAAAACGCGTTTACTAAAGGCTTGCCTGAACATGGCGCCGAGTTGGCAGACGACCTGTTAGAACAAATTGCGTTGTATGATGCATCTAACATTGCGGCCGTGATTGTAGAGCCGTTTGCCGGTTCTGCTGGTGTAGTGGTGCCACCGCAGGGTTATTTGCAACGCTTGCGCAAAATTTGTGATGATCACAACATATTGTTGATTTTTGACGAAGTAATCACCGGTTTTGGCCGCGCTGGCGCTGCCTTTGGTGCTGATGCGTTTGATGTGGTGCCCGACATTATGAACCTTGCAAAAGGCTTAACTAATGGCGCTATCCCAATGGGTGCTGTGGTGGCTAAGAGTGAAATCTACCAAACCTTTATGGCCGCCGGTGGCCCTGAATATATGGTGGAATTCCCCCATGGTTATACCTATTCAGCCCACCCTGTGGCCTGTGCTGCAGCTTTGGCAGCCATGGATATCTTTGAAAATGATCAAATGGCACAGCGTGCGGCCGACCTAGCGCCACATTTTGAGGATGCTATTCATAGTTTAAAAGGCTTGAGTTACGTCAGCGATATACGTAACTATGGTTTAGCAGGCGCGTTAACCATTGAAGCCTATCCGGGCGAACCCGCACGTCGGCCCTATGAAATAGCCATGAAAGCCTGGGATTTGGGTTTTTATGTGCGTTATGGCGGTGATACCATACAGTTAGGACCAAATTTTGTGGCCGAAAAAGAAGATATTACTCGTTTAGTGAACGCCTTAGGTGACGCCATTCAGAGCTTAGATTAGGCAGAAAAGTTAACTATTTAACCAATGGTATTATCAGCTGTGTCTGGGGTGCCATAACCTATAGAACACCCAACCAAGCTCGTAAATGGGCAGTGAGGAATAACAATGCAAGTTGTAGGACATTTTATTAACGGCGCCATGGTTGCCGATACAGACCGCGTACAAGACGTATTTAACCCTGCCACTGGTGGCGTTATTCGTCAAGTTGCTCTGGCCAGTAAATCCACAGTAGAAGACGCTATTGCAGCGGCGCAAGAAGCTTACCCAGCTTGGCGTAACACGCCACCACAAAAACGCGCAAAGATCATGTTCCGTTTTAAGCAATTGTTAGAAGACAATGCGGACAAAATTTGTGCAGCCTTAACCAACGAACACGGCAAAGTATTAGACGATGCTCAAGGTGAATTGATTCGTGGCATTGAAGTGGTTGAATTTGCCTGTGCCGCGCCTACTTTGTTAAAAGGCGAACATAGCAAAAATGTAGGTCCGGCCATCGATAGCTGGTCTGAGTTCCAACCCTTAGGCGTTGTGGCAGGTATTACCCCATTTAACTTCCCTGCTATGGTGCCTATGTGGATGTTCCCCATGGCCATTATTTGCGGTAATACGTTTGTATTAAAGCCATCTGAACGTGACCCAAGTGCACCTATGCTTATTGGTCAGCTGCTTAAAGAAGCAGGTTTGCCTGATGGTGTATTTAACATTGTAAACGGCGACAAGCTTGCTGTAGACACTATTTTAGAAGACCAGCGCGTGCAAGCGGTAAGCTTTGTTGGTTCTACTCCCATTGCCGAATACATCTATGCCACTGGCACTGCCAACGGCAAGCGTGTACAAGCCCTAGGCGGCGCTAAGAACCACGGTATTATCATGCCTGATGCAGACATGGATAACGCCGTAACTGCCTTGATGGGAGCTGCATACGGATCTTGTGGCGAACGTTGCATGGCTATCTCCGTTGCGGTTTGTGTAGGCGATAAAGCTGCAGACGAACTAGTGGCCAAGCTTAAGCCTCAAGTAGAAGCTCTAAAAGTGGGCAACGGCACAGACGTTAGCAACGAAATGGGCCCTCTTATTACTCAAGCGTCCCTAGATCGCGTGCGTAATTTGGTAACTCAAGGTGTAGCTGAAGGCGCTGAACTTGTAGTCGATGGCCGCGATCTTGTAGTAGATGACCATGAAAATGGTTTTTTTGTTGGCGGTTGCTTGTTTGATAAAGTCACCAAGGACATGGTGATTTACAAAGAAGAAATCTTTGGTCCAGTATTGTGTGTTGTGCGCGTAGATACTATGCAAGAAGCGATGCAACTGATTGATGACCATGAGTTTGGTAACGGTACTTGCATCTTTACCCGTGACGGCGAAGCCGCACGTTACTTCTCTGATAACATTAAAGTGGGCATGGTAGGTATCAACGTACCTTTACCTGTGCCAGTGGCTTACCACAGCTTTGGTGGTTGGAAGCGTTCTTTGTTTGGTGATTTGGGTGTACATGGCCCAGATGCTATCCGCTTCTACACACGTCGTAAGACGGTGACACAGCGTTGGCCTGCAGGTGGCATTCGTGAAGGCAAGCAATTCGCTTTCCGTTAATAGCACGGTCATTGACTTTGCCCGTGTAGCTAACTAAGTGTTATGCCATACCCAAATAACCCAGCATTTGCTGGGTTTTTTGTTGTTAGCAAGAAGTGTAGGGCATACGGATTACCGTTTTTAGTTTTTCTGGTGCCGTGCGGCGCGGATCACTGAGGTAAATTTCGTGGTGTTTGCCGGCCAATTGATGACCTTGCGCTAAAATGGCGGCATGTAAACGCTCTACTGTAGGGCCTTCTTGGTCGTAGGGGCCTAGGTGTTGAATTTGGGCGCACGGCCCCTCGGTATAGTCATCTAAACGGCATAAGTGAAGTGATGCAGGATCTTTCTTTGCCGCAAGTTGCTGTTTGGCGTGTGTAAAGTCTTCTGGGCTAACTCTAGGCGGTTGCAAAATCAACAGCGTCCAATGCCATTCCTCGTATCGTTGTTCGGCAAAGGCAGTGGGATCCTCGGCCCAAAACAAAGCTTCTAATGGCATCACTACGCTGTCGAACGGCTCAGAAGCCTGTTTTAGCATAAATTTAAGGGTGTAAGCCATGCCATATAAGGTTTCTATGGCCGCGCCAAAGGTGGTCTGATCATTGGGGTTGCCTTGGCCATCGATCATCAGGTACTGCATGTTAGGGATGTCTACAAAACTCACTTGTTTAGGGCTCACTTTGTAAAAGCTAGACAACTCTTTTTTATAGTCAATTTTACGCAAGGTGGCTTTATTCATGGTTATGCCTTAAATTTTGTCGAGGTTTACTTTAAAATCATACGCTAATCATTAATTACATGCAGGCGATTTAAGTCATGGGTTTATTATCGAGTATCAAAGAGTTTCTATTTAGGCCTGTCGAAGAGGGCGCCGATAACAAGGGCTCTAAAACCAGTCAGCATCACGAACATAAAGGGTTTAGTATAGAAACTCAGCCGTTGAAAGAAGGTAGTAGCTTCCGGGTACAGGGGTGGATACGTAAAAATGGTCAAGAGCATCACTTTATCCGTGCCGATCAATCCCACAGTGTCGAGGGCGGTCATGAGTTGAGCTTATTTAAGGCCAAACAATGTATCGACCAAATGGGCGAGAACATCTTTAACTAATGGCTTTTGACGAAGGGCTAGCTCAACGGGTGAGGGAGCTACTCGAAGACCACCCCCATGCCACGGCAAAGAAAATGTTCGGTGGTTTAGGGTTTATGATTTCTGGCAACATGTGTGTCGGTGTTATGGGTGATGGCATGGTAGTCAGGGTGGGGCCACCCAATTATGCCGATGCCTTGTCACAGCCTTATGCCCAAGAATTCGATTTTACCGGTAAGCCGATGAAAGGTTGGGTGATGGTTGCAGCAGAAGGTTTGGCTGAAGATAAAGATTTGGCTTATTGGTTAGGCCGTGGCGAACAGTTCGCCAGTGCCCTAATGCCCAAATCTTAGTTTTAGCCATAGGGCTTTAAACCAACCATGATATGGCATATTTTTTAGCCAACTAGAATTGATCGACTATCTTACTTGTTTGGCAAACTCCGCCATGTGGTACTGATGCTGCGCCGCTTCGTAACCGTCGTGGGATGGGTTAACTGTGCTTGTCGGGGTGTACGGGCACGCAAGTCTTGCTATGCAGCCGCTTCGGGCGCAGCTAGAGTTGGGGTTTTGAGCCACGTAAGCGCGACAGCTTGCAACAGCGTAGCCAGCGCTGCTAAATGCGCCCACGGGGCAACTGGTCATGCAGGGTTGGGCGCAACCGGTACATGGCTGAGAAGCTGATGTGGGTGTGTTATGGACGTGATGCTCGAAGGTTTGAGTGTTAACCAAAAGGCCAAAACGGTAGGCATGCCACAAACCGTGTTGCCGGTGAAAGTGCAGGCCCAGTGGGCTAGGGAAACTGTCGCCGTTGGTTTGTGCCCAGCTTAAAAACGGTTGATACGGAGGGCCAGTGAAAGGAAACACAGCGTTGCCTTGGAGCTGTGTGGCAAATGCGTTGCCTATGCGTTCGCTCCAGCGGTTGATGGGGTCGGGTTGCTGATCCAAGTACTCTTGGCTATGTTTGAAGATGGGCCAAAACCCCGTTGCACCATGGCCAACAAGGATAAGCGTGTGGCCTTGTGGTACTGCTGAATGGTTGTCGATAAGGCTCAAAATACACAAACCCTGTTGTGCTAGTTGAGCCTTGAGCCATGGCAGAGTCAAGCGCTAGCCACTGACTGTAAGTTCTAGTGCGGGTTTGCCGGTGGCAATGGCACAAATTTTAGCTTCAACAAACAATTCACCATCCAGTTCTGATATCACGTGTTTATTGTCGTGGCGAATTCGCACGTCTACGTCGGTGGCACCGGCAGATAGCGCCAACTGGTTGGCCTGCACACGCACTATATCCTCGGCCTGGGTAAAGGCCTGTTGTAAGTCAGTGGCGTCAAACGGCTTTTCGCCATGGAAAACTCGGAAGATACCCTGTGTAGGCTGGGTGATGATGATCTCCGAGCGTTGTACTACGCTGCCCATGACGGCACCGATGGCATTAGCGACATGGCCATACTGTGGTAATTTGAGTTCTAAGTTAAGATTTTTGGCCACTTGTGGGTAATAGGTGGCTGCCGGTGCACCCACGGCCACTAATGGGTGGCTTTGCGCGAAGTTAATACCAAACAAAGCATCCTTATCGTCTTTATTACCGTTTTTCAGGATCAGTTTGCCCATTAAGGTCGCCAAATGTTTAGAACGCGCTTCGTTGAGTAAGTTTTCTTGGTGTAAACCGGCCTCGAGTAAGGTCTGGCAAATGGCATCATTCATTAGCGTAAATACCCGTTCAGCCGGTTCTTTAGCATTGCCTTTTTCCCAAGAACCTAAACCATACAAATGACGCATTTGGCGGGCCCAAATCTGTGCTGCTAAGTTGGCGCCTTCAACACTCCAATGGTCACTGTTGCCTAAAACGTGAGCGGCATCAGAGGGTGTGAACCCCGAATAGATGGCCATCCCTTTACGCTCAAGCCGAGCCATGGCTTTGGCGAGGTCTTGATCCTTAAATACCAGAGTCTCCATTTCTACGGGACCTTGTTCCAACATTTCCCAAGCCTGATGTTCGATGGGTGTGAGTTGGCTGAGTAACGCTTGATTGCGTTCTAAGCGCGTAACAAAGCGGTTGTGGCGCGGTGTAGGGGTGTCGTCTAAGTGCGCCTGCATGCGGGTTAAAATGTGTGGGTATTGTTGTGCCAGCAAACTCATGGGTACCACTCGGCGAGGGCCTAAGGCAACACTGCCGCCATAGAAGCGTACTTCGCTGTCACCGCCTAAGCCAATAGAATACACCTTGACGGTTTCTACCATTGGCTGCCAATCACCTACGCGGGCACCTTCACTAGCTAACTCAGGCTGACCATCGGTAACAATGGCAATGTCTGTGGTAGTGCCACCCATGTCGGCAATAATGGCGTTACGGTTGCCAGATAATGCACAGGCGCCAATCACACTGGCGGCAGGGCCAGATAAAATAGTAGTCACAGGATGCACCAGGGCGGTCTCGGCATTAACAATAGAGCCGTCACCCTTAACGATCATTAACGGCGCTTGAATGTTGAGGTCCGATAGAATGTCTTGTACCGCTTGAATGAGGTCTTGAATAAACGGAATCATGCGGGCGTTGAGCGAAGCCGTAAGAGCACGCCTAGGTGCCCCCAAGCTGGTGGCAAGTTCGTGACCACAGGTGACGGGCATCTGCGTTAATTCGGTGACTAAATTTTGTAATTGAATTTCGTGGCTGGGATTACGCACACCAAATTGTGCCGACACAGAAAAGGCCGACACCTTGTCTTTGTTGGCTAAAATGGCTTGCCTGGCGCCTTCTAGGTCTAGTGGTTTAACCTGTCGCCCCGAGGCGTCGTGACCACCAGCAAGGCGGATAATCATGGTGTCGTCGATGATTTCGCCTAAACCACTCTTTTTTACCTGGGCCTCGCTCAAGCCGGCCACTAAGGCACACACTGGTGCACCGTTGCCTTCTACCACAGCGTTGGTGGTGAGGGTGGTAGACAATGACACCATCTCTATGTCGTTGAGAAATTCAGTCGCCACCTTATTAATGGATTCGCCAATACCAATGGCCAAATTATGACGCGTAGTGAGGCTTTTGACTGCCGCCAACACTTCATTGTTTTCATTAATAATGACGGCATCTGTATAGGTGCCTCCAGTGTCGATACCTAAGCGGAGGGACATGGGCTGTAAACTCTCAAAAATGACTATTATGGGCGGCATTTTGCCTTGCGTAAAAGACTATAGCAAGCCTTTCTAAAGTGCCTGTAAAGGCGCGGCATAGGTGGGTTTAAATACGTCATACCAAGATCAAGCATGGCGCTCGTTTTTACCCTTGTATTGGGGCAGTCAATAGCCTTTAATGGAGCCTAGAATTTGCAAAATAAAACCCAGTAAAGGAAAGAGAAATGAGCAAGGTAGCATTTATTGGTTTAGGTGTTATGGGGTATCCCATGGCAGGCCACTTAGTAACACAAGGCCACGATGTTTACGTTTATAACCGCAGCATAGACAAAGCTGAAGCTTGGCAGGCTCAGTATCACGGGCGCATAGCGGTCACGCCTTGCGAAGCGGCGTTAGAAGCGGATGTGGTGTTTGTGTGTGTGGGTAATGACGACGATTTACGCAGCGTGGTGTATGGCGATCATGGAGCTTTAGCGGGCATGGCTGCGGGTGCGGTGTTGGTGGATCACACGACGGCCTCGGCTCAGGTAGCACGGGAAATTGGCATTATTGCTGCCCAGCAAGGCGTTGGGTTTGTAGATGCGCCAGTTTCGGGTGGTCAGGCAGGCGCAGAAAATGGCGCTTTAGCAATTATGTGCGGCGCTAGCAATGAAGACTTTGAACGTGCCGAACCAGTAATGCAAGCCTATGCTAAAACTATTACTCACCTTGGACCAGTGGGCAATGGCCAGTTAACAAAAATGGTCAATCAAATTTGCATCGCAGGGTTAGTGCAAGGGTTATCAGAAGGCGTGGCGTTTGCGATTAATGCCGGCCTAGATGCCAAGCAGGCACTGAGTGCCATTGGCGGCGGGGCAGCGGGATCTTGGCAAATGGCCAATCGTGGCGAAACTATGGTGGACGATGAGTTTGAGTTTGGTTTCGCGGTTGACTGGATGCGTAAGGACTTAAGCATTTGTTTAGCCGAAGCCCAAGATAATGGTTCAGAGTTGCCCGTCACCGCATTGGTAGATGGTTTTTACGAACAAGTGCAGGCTCATGGTGGGCACCGCTGGGATACCTCTAGTTTGTTACGTCGGTTGCCACGTAAAGACAAATCGTAGACCGCTAGGCGGTTCATATAGCGAGCATGGCTCCTAACATAGGAAATAAGTTTCTTAATGTTATCAAGAAGTAACCAATGCTGCTTGCTGGAAAACTGTTCACAACGCGACATTTAAGTCGCGTTGTGAGACAGTTGGTGGCTTCAAATTGTTTGCTTTGGTACGAATTTCAAACCCTTGTTTGGTCTTTAGGAATAATTTAACACTTTGATTTATATATAAAATTGTACTTTAATAAATAAATATTTCCTTTAGTTAGGAAATATTGCCCAACAAATTTGCTGAATCACGTTAGTGTGCCCCCAGTTTAGGCGATTGACCTTGTTTCCTAACTGTCGTTATAGTGGGCCCAGTTTCTATTACGCCTATTCCAATTAAAAAGCACAAGGTAATGCCATGAGTCACACTAACCACCAACCTGTTAAAACCCGCTTGCAACGTAGTGAACTGGCGGTGCCAGGTTCAAACCCAAGCATGATCGAAAAAGCCGCCGACAGCGCTGCCGATTATGTGTTTTTGGATTTAGAAGATGCCGTGGCACCGTTGGACAAAATTGTCGCCCGTAAAAACATCATCGAAGCCCTTAATGACATCGATTGGAAAGCCAAAGGCAAAACCATTTGTATTCGTATTAACGGCCTAGATACGCATTATATGTACCGTGATGTGGTAGAGATTTTGGAACAAGCCGGCCAGCACCTTGATACCATTTTGGTACCAAAAGTAGGTGTTCCGGCCGACTTATACATGGTTGAAGCCATGTGTAACCAAATCGAACAAGCCAAAGGCTTTACCCATAAAATTGGTTTAGAAGCCTTGATTGAAACGGCCTTAGGTATGGCCAATGTAGAAGCTATTGCCCAAGCTAGCCCGCGTTTAGAAGCCATGCACTTTGGTGTAGCCGACTATGCTGCAAGTAACCGTGCCCGTACTGTTGTTATCGGTGGTTTAAACCCCGATTACCCAGGTGACCAATGGCATGCTGCTCTGTCACGCATGACCGTGGCTTGTCGTGCATATGGCCTACGTGCTATCGACGGCCCATTTGGCGATTTCAGCGATCCAGATTCGTACATCTTAGCGGCTAAGCGTGCTGCGGCTCTTGGCTTAGAAGGCAAGTGGGCAATCCACCCATCTCAAATTGTTTTGGCAAACGACGTGTTCTCTCCACCAGCAGCTGAGCTTGCTCGTGCTAAAGGCATTTTGGCGGCATTGGAAGAAGCCCATGCTAAAGGTTTAGGTGCTGCGCAACTTGACGGCAAGATGATTGATGCGGCCTCTGCACGTATGGCTGAGAACGTGGTTAACGTAGCTAATATTATTGCTGCTAAGGGCTAAAATTCAAGCTTCCCAACTAAATAAAGGCCTCTATGCATGACATAGGGGCCTTTTTTAACGCCAGTCGTTAATATATACTAAAAACAGTAATAATAAAAAATAAGAAATATTTTTACGCAATATTCTGTGAGAAAGTGATATATTCATATCAGGGAACTAATAATAACTCACGGAAGTGCATCAAAATCTATGCTTACTCAAATCAATAGCCCATTAATACCGCTAACACAATTTTCCAAAAAGGCACAACAAACTGTTCCGGCATCAACACAAATACCACTTTTCCAAACTGTCGGTATCCTGCTCAGCCTATACGCACTTCACTGGCAACACGACTCACAAACGGTAGGCCAGTGGCTAAGCCGCGTGATGCCGTTTTTAAACCATCAACAAGCTCGCTTATTCCTCACAAAAAACAAAGAGCCCTATGGCTTTGCAAGCTGGGTAGAAGTGCCAGAAGGTGTTCACCACCAATTGCTCAAAGAAGCCACATGGGAGCAGGTAGAGCCCCAGCTTTCTCAACTGTTAGATAGCACACGACAACATAACGGGTGCGTAGACCACAACGAGTCTACATATCTATGGTTCATCGATCTAATCACACCCTTTAGTCATGCCTTAGCTGCCATGCAAGACCTTAGGCAACAGCTCAGAACACATAACAGTGCGTGGGCCATCAACCCAATATGGCTCAAAAGAACTCTATTTGGCGGCGCAGGAAAACCTTGAAGGAGAAGTAAAGCGCGAGTGAAAGGCTAATATTTAGCCAAAATGGGTCGATAGGTTATGGTACAAGAGT